>Ga0163153_10000091_pt1 | contig 146980 bp, 122 predicted proteins | sample OliLakLV19MP6IB1_FD_148629 | JGI IMG/M metagenome (GOLD analysis project Ga0163153, IMG submission 148629) | Freshwater microbial mat bacterial communities from Lake Vanda, McMurdo Dry Valleys, Antarctica - Oligotrophic Lake LV.19.MP6.IB-1 | ecosystem: Environmental > Aquatic > Freshwater >... | reverse complement strand
TGGCGGCCGCCGCCTTGGTGCCCGCCGCCTTGGTGACCGCCGCCTTGGTGACCGCCGCCTTGGTGACCGCCCTGTTGTCCGTGTTGGTCGTTACTCATGACATCGGTTTTTTAGTCGTTACTCATGGCATCGGTTATCGATTACTGCCTGATGAACATACATCGGCGAGGTATTCCGTTCGAACGACGTTCAACAAGCATGTATGCGCCGCTAGGAAGATGGGCAACGGAAAGCCCCGTTGTTAGCCCCATATCAACCGTGACCGTTGCATACAGTACACCATGAACGTCGAAAACATCTAGTGCTGTTGCATCTACGCTTATGTTAGAAACATTGAGCACATCACCAGACACGGGTTGCGGAGCGACACTTAACGATGGAGACGTGAAGTGATTGTCGTTAACACCTGCGGATCTGCCGTCGTAGTATACGCGAATCACAAACTTCCGTGTAGAGGGATTGGGTACGTCGTATTGAACTCCAGATTCCATTTTGTGCTTGATAAAGTTGTCCGGCCAATCGGTGTAGCCGTCCACCAGATAAACCGAATCAACAAAAGCAGGCAGACCAGCGATTAGGCCAAAACGCAGGTTCTCACCGCGATTCGATACTGCGATGTGGTATTCCTCGACATACTGCTCGTTACGCAGTTTGCGTATATCCAGCGGCGAAAGCCAAAGACGTTCTGTGGTTACTACTTCTGTCCACACGTAGAACACCGGCGCAGGCGGTTCGAACGGCGGTATCTCCATCTCGCCCAATGCTGTGTCGAGTCCCATTGTTGCACGCACATCGGCCGCAAAGTCAAACGTCCTGGATGTGGGCTGAGACTGCAAGAAATTCGTTAGTGTAATTCTAGTATCTGTGCGTTGTGCAGCTACCTGACAAACAAGTAGACAGAGTGCTGCAAGAACTATGGTGATTTTCATATGAGCTCCATTTTCATGTTCGCTCCGTTGCGCTCCATTTTCACATGCGCTCCGTTTGAGTTGGAACGAACAAAAAAAGGCAGCAGTTTCCTGCTGCCCTCTTTTTTCGAATTCATTTTCTATTAGCGAACGATAGTAACCGAAGCAGTTGCAACTGTTGCGCCGTTAACAACCTTAAGGATGTAACGACCAGGAGCAATGTTGCTACTGTTCATGTCGAAATTGAATACGCCAGTTGTCTTGTGACCACTGAACAATACTGCAACTTCTTCGCCAACTGTGTTGAAGAGAGACACTGTAACATTGCCAGCTTGTGGTACTGTTACAGCAACTACGCCGCTTGTAGCGACTGGGTTTGGAGTAACGTTAACACTCAGCGTAGAGAGGTCAGCATCATCACCAAGAAGACGGACTGAAGGTGTACGTGGGTTGATGACCTGAACAGTGCTCGTAGAGCCTGCCTTGATCGAACCAAGTACTTCACCCGTTACTGCGTTTACTGCTGTGTAGTTACGTGATGGATTGTTCACGATAACCGAGACAGGGAACGTAGCACCTTGAAGATCGATGACTGGTGTTGCAGAGTTTTCGACATATGCTTGATTGCTGAAGCGAACATCAAAGAGATTGTTCGGAGGCAGCGGTGGAAGTCCGAATACATCGAACGACGTAAGAACGCGTTGTTCGTCTAGGTAAAGGTTAGCCGACTTATTGTCGTTGTCACGAACGTTAACAAGTGTCGTCGAACCGATAACGCTTGAAAGACCTGTTACCGCGCCTACAGTTGTTTTTGGCGAACGTGTTGGATCATCCATTACGAGCCACGCTTGACCGCTAATCTTCATCCAGTATCCAAGACCTGGTGTGATTTCTGTGACAGGCACATAACCACGATTTGTCTCGTATTTGTAGATGTCGCCAATGATCATAGGTAGACCTGTGGATACACCGACTACAGGAGCTACTGTCACATTTACAATGCTGACTGGAACAGACAGCGAACCAATGGTATTCCATCCATCGTACAGACGGGTTTGGAAACGCGTTTCGTCTATGCGATAGATACGCGTTCCAGCAACTGTTCTGTCGAGAGGATCGGAGTACTTAACGAAATATCCAACACCCGGACGTACCGTTGCTTCAGCTTGATAGATGTTCTGAGAGAAACGAACTGGAATGTTCAGTGCGTTCGGGAAGACATCACTGGAGCGGCCAGACGACGGATTTACAGGAATCGACAGGAGGTTCCAGCCAAGATTGATGACCGGGAATTGCATTACTCGTGGAAGCGTGTATTCGATTACGAAAGCTGTGATGTCGGCATCACGAATCGTGATCGAGAAGCGCGTGCCGCCAAGACTTGTTCCTTCGCGCATGTTCAGATTAAAGCGTGAGCCATTGAGCGTGTCGCGAATAAACAGCGACGCACCTGCTGGAAACTGTGCTGCATCCCATGACACTACGATTGGGTAATTCAGTGCACTACCTGCATTGAATTTCACCCAGTACTGTAGCGTGGAGTCTGAATAGATGTCGCGAATATCGCGCGAGTTAGAACGAGGGCCAGGGTTAGCACCAGACGCATCGTAAGTCGTACGGAACAAGTCACCAAGACCGTATGCATAGATGTCGTTACCGTCCGAATCACGTGGATGGAAGCGTGCACCAAATGATGTAAGCGGTCCAGTGTAAACAGTTTCGCCAAACAGAGTATCTACATAATCCGTTGCACGAGCACCTACACCGAATACCATGAGTGTGCGTTCGATTGGGTTGTTCGAATTGCGTACTTCAAGGACGATACCGGATGTTGGACCGCTAGGACCCTTTTGCCAGTCGTTTTTTTCATCGAATTCACTTGGTTCAAACGGAGGACGGAATACGATGAACGTTACCTTCAAACGCACTGGCGAAACATCCATCGACAGTGACTTGAATGTGAGATACCCAACATAAACGCCAGCGAATTCACCATCTGGATTTTCAGTGTCAAGCTTCGTCCAGTCGCATATAATGCGAAGATTAAGATCGCGTTGCAATGTCGTTGGATCGCCCGCTGGCGTAACACCTAGCGTCGTACCGAGGATACCCTTATCGAGGATCGGAATAATGCCTTCGCGAACAGGCTGCAAGAATGGATCGATTTCACCCAGACCGCCACGGCGGAAGGATTTAAAGAACAACCATTTTGAATCAGACTGAACAAGTATATCCGTCATACGCGAACCTGCAGTTGCGTTGATGACGTCAATGTCGCGAGTAGCAGCACCATTAACTTCGTCTTCGAATGGTTGACCCATTCTGTAACCGCCGGAGTCGATTGTTATTGGGTCTACAACAAACCAATCCGCGTTATTCGAGTTGTCCACAGAGTCCGCAATACGGAATCGACGGTCAGAAACGTTTGTGAACGACAGACGTGGAATTTCATCTGTTACTTCTACCCAGATCATGCCTGGACGTGATGGACGAAGTGGATCGCGGATTTGCTCTTGGTTGAATTGGTCGAAGAAGTAGTTATCTACGCCGCCAAGACCTGCAAATGTCCCCGGAACCGGATCGCCTGGGAACGGAAGTTCGTAGCCGACTTGGAAATCGTTATAAAACAACGTGTCATTCGTAAGAATAAGTGGTGTACGAGCACTTACCGGGTTTGACGCTGGGTTAGCGATAACACGGAAGCGCAGGTAGAACAGCTCAACGAACGGACGTTGGTCGCACGTTTCAGTGATATTTCCTGTTTGAGGCAGTTGCTTGGAAGAAACTGCGGTAATCATGACGCGCTTGCCACGTAGACGGTTTTGCAACGGACCAGCGATTACGCGCTGGAACGTTGTGTCACGAGAAACAGATGACGAGAATTCGAAATCCTTAGCAAGTGCACCAAGTGGAAGTCCTTGTTGACCTCTAACTGGACCGTTCTTTTCAACGCCCATGAATTCAAGAGCGGTGCTGTCGAACTGGATCTTCGTCTTGAAGCTGTAAATAGGAAATGCCTCATAGGTCGAGGTCGATCTCCAACAGTTCTTGATAAAGACTGGAACGAGCAATGTGCGCTCGCCATTAGTACCACGACGTGGTACCCAGATGCGGCCGTCAGGATAGTAGGTTTGGTTCCACTGCGATGCATGGCCTGTTAAGCTCAACGTCGGTAATTCTGGCTTATCAGCCTGAGCTTTTGAAACCTGCGTAGCAAATGTGGTTAACGCTACCAAGAGAAGAGCAACGCCAAGTTTGGCGCCGCTACCCCAGAGAGCATATCGACGAATCATATTAGACTCCTCTGATGAGTAGATCAGCTGATTTTTCACTTCAACAACTTATTCGTTAGTGTCAACCGACCACATGTAACGGTAATGATATACACGCCATGTGGCAGATCGTGGATTGGGATCTGGATGCGGCTCAACCCTTCGTCAAACACTACGCGATTGATAACCGCGCCGTCAAGGGAAAAAACCGTCAAAAAACCCGGCTGTCCATGAACACCCTGTACTACGATGGCATCGTCCATCGTATCTATTGTTACAGAGTCTTCATCGACATCCGATTGTGATACTGTCGTCTTGTGCGTTGTAACCTTTATGCTGTCTGTTTTTATCGGCTTTATACAACCACAATCTTCTCTAGAGTCGACATAAGCAACTATCATCGTTGAATCGTCATCGCGTTCGTGCGTCGTCGAAATAGCAACCTTAGTCTGTAAGGGTCCAGAAGGGGCTACGAAGTAAACTTTTATAGTGTCTGCACTTGCTCGAATCAAACTATCAACTGTTGCACCAACGAGAAGTACAGTATCAATTGAAATGCCAGTTGTTGGTTGCATTACTAGTGTAAGCACTACTGGTGTTCTCTCTAATCCTGAAGTTGTTGTCTCGATTAAAAAGCTTTCTGTCGAATCGGGCGCTGCAATATGGATTGCATCTTGTGTTATTGAAGCCCCAAGGTCGGCTCTGTTTACTGGAATCGCAACTGCGTTAAATATGTCGGAAACATTAACCGTTACTTTTCTCTTGAACTCTTCATTGAAGTCAATCGGGAACGGAACCGTAATCGAGTCGTGATCATGACAATCACCGATAAAGTCGCCTCCGATTGCAACAAGTGGAATGTTGCCTTTAGCATGCGTTGAAATTGAATAGACTGAAACCCCGATTTCACCTCGCGTTCGAAAATCAAACGCTGGATTGAATTCCCCGGAGCCTAGTTGACCTGCGAGCGTTCCCTGAGGGAATCCCTGCGTAGGTCTAAGCACTGAAGTATCATATTTCAGTGTGATGTCAAAGTACATGAGGCTATCACTATAGAAGACCTCGCCAATCGAAGCCGTCAGTAGAAACGTTTTGTCGCCAGAGCAGAGATTCGTTGTTTGAACCGACTGAATGCGTAACGTGTCACCAGCGGTCGTGATGTTGCTGGCCGCCAAAAAGGCAGCCAGCATTATCATCACAATATTCTTCATTTCAACAGCAGTGCGTTTTATCGCACAACAGAAATCATAATCGATGTCGAAGTAGCACCATCAACACGAACGATGTACGCGCCAGGAGCTACAAGCATTCCAGTTGCGTCAGTACCGTTCCACGTTGCAGATAGTGTACCTGCATTTGCCGTGCCGTTAAAGATCGTAGCAACACTTTTGCCGAATGTGTCAAAGACACGGACGGTGTAAGTGCCACTGACCGGAACATTAACTGCAACAGTTGTTGATGTTGACATTGGGTTTGGCGAAGAAGCTATTGACGAAGATCCTGCAACAGCATCACCATTTATGACCTGGTCTTGCTTTGCAACTTCGTTAAAGCGGATACCACCAACGCGATAAACATCAGCAGCTCTTACTGTTACATACGCAACAGGGATTGAAGATGAAAATGCGCCGTTACCCAAAACAACTGCTACATCGTGCGAGTAGTCTGCATCAATGTTGCTGTTCTCGATATCTACTGTCGTTACTGATGCAATTTCTGGTAGTTCGATTTTGAAGGCGAATGTACCGTTGATTGAACCATTGAGATAGACAGGTATCCTGACTAGATCACTACCGATGGATGTAGGAGTACCAAACGAAACGTTATCTGCAACAAGGTCAGTGCTGACCTTGCCGAAATCAGGTCCCGTTGTGTCGTTGTCATAGATCCAAGGAAGTCCAGGCAAGCGACCCGAAAGGTATCGCATGATTAGACCAGCATCGTATTCAGTTACTTCGTAGTAGATCTGACCAAGGTTGCTTACGTCCGGAGCCTTGCCGCCAACACCATAAAGACCTTCGCTTTCGTTCATCACGCGTAATACTTGCTTACCTGTCGTAGACGTTATCGACTGCAAAGGGAAGTATTGCTCTACGTCGATTGTACGACGCCAGATTACGATGTGCGGAGGGATTGGCGAGATGAGTGGATTGGTCGAGTCAGCTGTGAATGCACGATTCAGTTTTGTGAAATAGTAGCGTCCAGAGTGATTCACATCACCTTGATATGCTTGACGTTTCCACACAGAATCGAGTAGACGACGAGTAACCATCGAACGCATAATTACACGCGCGTCGTTGGCGGTTACGCGACGGTTTTGTGCTAGACCTTCGTGACGTTGACCTTGTGCGCCTGAAGTGTCGGCATCGCCGAAGCCCCATACATTAAAGGTCAAATAGCGGATTGACGAAAAGCGGATGATAGCATCAGAGCGACCATCAGATGGTTGCCATCTAGATGTACTGTCTGTGCGTGTGTTACCACCGATTTGCGGAACCCAAACTAGACCGTTCCAGAAATCTGATAAGAATCCTGGGAAGCCGTTATTACCCTTGATGCCAACTGTAGCACCACGAGTTACAACAACTGTATTTGAAGTAAATGGGTTGCCACCAATTTGTCCGTATGCAAATTCAATGTCGCCTTGGTAATTCTCAGCGGCGCCAGCTTCGTACAGACGAGCTTGGAAATTGCCAACACTTGAATTGATTGACTGGTCATTGATGTTGAGGTTCTTCCACTGAATGATAAGCACTCTGCGGACAAATGATTCTTGTACACCAGTGATCGGATTAATGCGCGTGTATACAGCTGTATCGCAATTCTCATTACGGTCTACGTCGAGCGTGTATGAGATTTCCGATGGCATGTAGCCATTAATGATATCTAGGTTCGTACGCAGACGGTGATCACCCCAAAATGGAGCAACAACATTGTCCGGATAGGAAGCCGAATTCAGGAACAACCCAATGGATTGCTTTGCTGAAACAAGCTTCGTAGCGTCGAACGTAGCGAAACCATTAACGCTAACGTAAATGCCTGTGTAAATAGCGCCATTATAGTTCAGTTGGAATCCAGAAGGAAACTGAACGTAGGCGTAGCCATCATCAACATCATTCACATTCGTTGGTGCAAGCACAAACGAGCTAGCGGGAATGATGGTCTTGTTCGAACGCGAAACGGGACAGATATCAACGTCGCGGTATGGTCGACCAACAACTAATTCCGGCTGACGGAATTGATTGAAGATCTGTTGCGCTACGCTATCCACAGTGCCGAACGCGATAGAACAGAGTACAATTGCAATTGCAACTAATACCTGTTTTTTCATACGTACTCCATGGTTTACCACATGTTTAAAATCGTTTTTGAAGCGGGGGTCGGCCATTTTACCGACCCCCTGCGAATATGCTTTAGCGTACAAGAACGATCTGCTGTGTGGCAGAAGTTACACCGTCAGAGATACGTACTGTATACAGTCCGCTGCTCATCGATGTACCATTGCTCGTTCCGTTCCAATCAATCGTATGGCGACCAGCAGTGAAGACTTCACTTGCTAGAGTAGCAACCTTGACACCAATAGCGTCAAAGATTTCTACGTTCACCTTCTTAGTACCAGGTGCGTTGAATGTGATTGCCGTGGACGTAGTGAACGGATTTGGAGCCGCATCTACGATAGCCAAGGTGTTCGATAGTTCTTTTTCTTCTTCTACAGGTGTTGTGAAATCGTAGACAATCACAAAACCTTCGACCGAAGTACGGAAGATGGTAATTACATCGCATGTGCCATCACTTGTATGCGTGATGTCTGCGACTGATCTTCCATTACCCAGCTTCATGTTGTAGTTGAATAAGCTACCATTTGATTGATCATCACGGATGTAATACGATCCAGGATTTGTTGCATCACGTGCAGGAATATCTCCACGGCACCATGACAATTTCACTGGATAGAATTCTCCACTTTGACCGTTCGATCCGCCAGCTTGGAAACGTGCACGATACACGGCTTCACCAGGTTGGTTTGAGAACGGGAAGATCGAGCGCAGAATACCTTGACGTGTTGGGATTGTCCACCTAGCGTCAAAGATGTCAGGAATTGGCACCGGTGGCAATTCATATTCACAGTAGTTCGAATCAAGTTTACCATACGCACCATCTTCGTCTCCGCGGGTTGCTATGGAAGTTCCTTGAACACCGAATGTGAGGACTTGGAATGCACCGACACTATTCTCAACACGAATGTCTGCAGCGAAGCGCGTTGCATCAGATACGGAAACGTAGTATTCGAGCGTGTCTGAGATACCAGCACGGTCAGTTACTACAACCCGAATCTTTATACGGCCCTTGCTGTCGGGAGTACCTTGAAGACTTGTCGAACTGATAACGACCTTTTGTGTGTCAGAAGCTTCACTCGTCAGTTGTTGAGGAATGAACGACCATTGCGATACTGGCTCTGGTTCGATGACACGGAAGGTAAGTATTTCGTTTTGGTTTTGACGGCGTTTAAGATCTAGATCCGATACGCGGATAGTGTCCGCATATGGGTCGCCAAGATCTACGCACCGAATAACCGGCGACGAGAACAATCGTGGATCGTGATTCACAGCAGAAATAGTCAGACTTACTGTTTTAACGTCGACGAGTTTACCAGCATCTGTTACCATGACAGTTACTTGAACTGTTGTATCAGAGAATGGTAGATCGGTAACGCGAGGAGTACCGTAAAGAAGACCGGACTTAGGATCGATCTTCAACCACCTTGGCGTTGTCTTGAGTGGAATAAGATTGATAAAACCAGCTTCAGCGAAGTATGGATCAACAGCAACACTGTCAGGTGTAGAATCGGAGTCTAGGTCAGGGTATATCAGTGTGAATTCGTGCCATTGACCAAAGTTTGGATCGTACACCTTGATTCGGCGGGCCGAGTCGAGAAGTGGATGATTGTAATCTTGATCTTCAATAGCACCAGGCAGCGATGTAGTAAGGATGGTTGGTTGAACGTTCACAAATACACGACGTGTAAGTGTGGTAAGTCCGCCGTGACCGTCATTCACAACAATGCTAACAATAGAGTCGGTGTTTAGATCACCACTTATTGGATTACCAGGGTTGAGATCGTTTATCGGCTTCAGAATCTCACGGGCCTCAGCATTCGAAATACGAATGTTGATACGACCAGTAGCTGTGAAGTCTTGAGCGAAGGCATCGGTCTGACCAGCATTTGCGTAACGACGCAGGTACTGATTTGACATCCAAATTGGACGAGACATGCGTACTTCGTCGATTACAGTGTCACCTGGTGTTTCGCGAATTGATGTTGATTGGAATCCGTATGCAGTTTTACCGAAGCGGAAGTCCCATGCACCATACTTCTGAACAACAGCACGTGTTGGATCAACTGCAGCATTGTCTTCGAACTCATCATCCGTATTCACATCCAGCATGAAGCGGAGTGAGTCGGTGAGGTTGGCTACAAACTGAATATTAACCGTGTCAGGCTGATTGTTCGCTGGGTTGTTGTACACCTCATCCACAATTGCATTTGGCTGGACAAAACGACGACCAACACGTGAGTTTGAAACAAGCATCCGGAGCGTATCCAGATAGACGCCGTTAGCAAATACTGTGCTGTCTGTTGTCGTTGGGTCTAGTACAATCGTTGTATCACCCTTGAGCATACTTGTGTACTGCTGCTCAGTTGTGCTACGGATTGGGTGTGCCCAGAGGAAGCGAGGCAAGCTGTCTACAACGTGGATGCGGAATCGGTACGACGTAGAGTCGATGAATCCCAAATTCACAGTATCCTGTTGCAGGAAGCGAGCGTTTGTGTTGTCTGGATTACGTTGATCGAGCGGAATCGAATTGTTGTCGTAAGCTTCTGCGTGGAAGTAGCTTGGGTACAGATAGATCCACTTGGCGATCATTTCTTCTGGGAAGCCTGAATTACGCAAGGAGTCGACAAGTTCGAGTGTCGGTGGGAAGTTCTTTGCAACTACTTCGATTTCTTCTCCGCCTGGTACGATGTACGGGTTGATTGGGCGACCACGTAAGATGCGGTAACCGGTTGCGCCCCATGCCATGTTGTCTGCATTAGAAGCCTTCACTAGCGTGTCGCGCAACCAGTACTTCAGTGCTGAAGCTGGATCGGTGATGCTATAGAAGTACGAGAGGTAGGAGCCACGAGTGCTATCGAAGATGACTCTAGGATCGAAGAACTGATTTGTGTCAGTTGCTGTGATCGTAAAGATGGTATCGCGCTCTGTCCAGTCCAACGATGGAATTGGTACACCCGCAGAGTCAGCTGGATAGGATGCTGGTTCGTTGAACCAGCTGCCGTTGCCGTCTGCACGAAGTGACTGAGCAGCTGTGATCGGTGTGTACAGACGATTTTCCGTTACGAATACGCGGTTGCGCATTGCAGGGTGAATCGATGCTGCAGTACCAAGTGTATCAGCTGAACCAGTAAATACTGGTGGAATTGTGTTGTTACCTACGATGAACGATAGTGCACCGTTAATAGCAGCAACAACGCCTTCTTTCCAAAGGATTGTACGAGAAACAACGATTACTTCGTCGCCTTCACGTACTGGGAGTGCGCGGTAACGCTCACCACCGAAGTACGTTTCTTTGCCACCGTCACCGCCGACATTGTTCGATGTTGGAAGTGCTGGACGATTTCCTAAGCGGAAGTTTGGTCCGCCAAGTTCGCCTAGTACTGTTGAACCTTCCCAACGACGACCAGGAAGTGCCGACGAATCTTCAGCAATGCCGTTGTCGGCAAGGCGAGCGAGAAGCGTTGCACCCGAGCCATACGTAGCAAGGTTTTCAAAGGCACGACGAATGTTTGGATCACCACCATTTGTAGAGTCAGGTACAAGCTCAGCACGTGCACGGAAAATTGTATCTGTTAGACCCTTCTGACGAAGGTTCATACGGATGTAATCTCCAGTACGCTGGTTGATAACAAAGAACACCGTTTCATTGAAAGCGCGTGTGTCGTTGTTGCTGATTTCTGCAGTCGAGCTGTAATCGGCACGTGCTTCTAGAAACACTGGGTAACCAATTGGATGGTTGCCAACGAATTCTGTTTGAACACGAGCGATAAACGGATCCATTTCGGCGTCGAATGGATTACGCGTAGTACGCTTTACATACTTGTTGAATGACGGCCTAAGTGGGTCCGTGTACATCTTCAGATATGGTGGAATACCAACAGCGAAGTCTTCGATTGGCGACATACGACGACGTGAGTAGTCGGCTGTCTTGATGTCTGTTCCCTTATCAAAGATGTCGTAGATGCGACCTGCAAGAAGCAGCGTATCTGGAATCTCATAGATCGGGATTGGCTTGTAATTGTAGCGATAGGTTGATTCGAATGGACCTTGTTCGCGAAGGTTAACCGTTGCGTTCCTTTTGAAGTTTAGATGCGTCTTGCCATTCCCTTGAATGAAGAACGTTTCTTGAACTCTTTGGAATGTCTGGTTTTGTGATAGTGGAAGCACAGTGTTAACATTTGCTTCGGTACGGCCCCAATAGTTGCCGCGAAGTGTATCAACACCACCAAAACCAATACCTGTTGTGCCAGCCAAAACACCCTTGGTGTCTTGTGCATCTGGCAGGCGGATAATGAAACGGGCAAAGTTGTCGTAGATGGAGTTCGCAGCAGTGCCGGCCAGGGTCCAAGGTAATGGACCTGTTACTTCACCGTAGAGGACAGCACCAGCAAGGTCACTCGATGGAAGATTGTTTCCATTAAGAACCGGACCTGTGATTGTATCTGTTAGACGACCGATGTCAGATGTTGCGCGGTTACCTGTGATAAGGCAACGTTGGATACCGAGCTTCAGATCGTAGTTATCAGAGTAGATCGCAGCACCAGTATAAGCGGTGTTGTTCTGCATACGTACACGGTCGAACCCGAAGGTATCAACACGAACACGGATACTGTCAAGAATGTACAGAGCTCCACCAAGACCAGTACCGTTTTCACGAATACCAGCGACAGGGTGACGTACAAGAACATCATCACGCTGTGTGGTACCGCTACCTTGACGGCTTGGATTTGGTACTGCAATGTTTTCGTAGAAGCGCGTAAGCATGCGTTCGTCGGCTCGAGGTGTGATTGTCTGGAATGTGAACACGTCGTTGCGCGCCATATATCCAAGTGCTACACCTTGTGCGTTGTACATCATGCTGTCGAGATCCGATACAAAAAAGCGCTTGCGTGTAAGTGTGTCTGGAGACACAATCGACACAGCACCACCGTTACCGTTGAATGCTTTGTTATTGCGGAATTCGGTTCCCTTAACAACGTTCAGGTCGGAGTTGATAGAGTAGTAACCTCCACCACCGCGGACTTCATCTTTAATGGAGTCTGCAACTTCACCTACACGGTTGTTAACGAATGTTGAACGTACGAGGCGAACGACACGACGCCAGATCGGTAGTTGTGCTTGTGGCTGATGAACAGCTACGGCACCACCGGAGTATCCAGCCGTGTTATTCGTGAATTCAACACCGTAATTTGTACCGTATATCCACAGTGGACCACTTGCTCCACCGGCACCGTACACACGCATGTTGCGACCTGTGAAGATAGCACCACCGTCTGCAGATGCTTTGTTATCACGGAATTTGATGTTGAAACCGTAGTTGCGAGCATTAATAATACCGTCTGAACCACCTACGATTGGTGATGCAAGCGTATCGACAATACCCGTTGCAACGTAGATAGCACCACCACGTGCCGACTCATTCGATAGGAAGTGTGTCGGTGGATTGTTATCGAGATTACCACGAACGGAGATCTGACCAGCATTTGGGCTGGCATAGATAGCTCCACCATGGGAGTAGCTCGTAATTGACGTAGTCAGATTATCAGTACTCATGTCCTTGATAAAAGGAACTGTCGTCTTATTTGAAGTATAGCGACCAGCAAAAATCACAGCTGTGTTATCGGCTACGTGTACGGCACCACCACGAGCACCCATGGTGCGATTCGCACCAACAAGGTCTGTAGGTTGACGGTTTTCAGCGTAGTTGCCAGTGAACTCAAGCGTGTCTTTACCTTGCATGTCGTTGACACCAAAACCAACCGTGAAGCGATCACGACCAGAGATGTATACAGCGCCACCAGAAGCTTCATTCTTACGTGAGCGGTCGAGAGTACCGTGTACAGTCGCTGCTTGATTGACATCTGTTACGAATCGAATACCACCGATGGTAACAAGACCAACGTCGGAATTAAGTGCGCGGTTATTCGTAAAGCGCAACTGACGAATACGACCTAGATACATGGCGAGACGAGCATCATCCAGAGACTGGCGATTCACATCTGTCATTGGCTCTGCCGCAACATCATACAGATTGTCGATTGACTTTAGATTCTGAACGATCGGTTGCGCGTTTTCTGGATCTGTCAGCCAAGGATTTACATTATTAGGGTATGTAGGAAGTGCTGCAATGGTCTGAGCACTTATTACAGGATACAACTGTAGGGTTGAACCAACATATTGGTCAACAGGAGCCTGCAAGACCTGCAGTGCACCACCGCGAAAACGCGCCATGTTGTTGATGAACGTACAGCCTACGAGCCATGTACGTACAGAGAATGTTGTGATAGCACCACCGCCACCATTCGAAGCGCGGAGGAGGTTATCGTTCGCCGCTTCTGCTTGGGTGCGCGAAAGCGCTTGACCCGAACTGTTACGCAGGTAAATCGGTTCGTTATCAACCGTTGTGTCCTTGCGGAAATTTCTGAAATCGACGTCACGGAAAAACGCTGCGCGTGATCCCGGAAGAACGACGATATGTCCCCACTCGCGTGAGAAGTTGTTTACGTCACCGGCGATGAACGTAATACGTGCCGGACGGACGTTGATAGAACTGCCAAGCTTTTGACGGAACCATGGGTTCAGACGAATAGCCGTAATTACACCACCTTGTTCAAGGCGCGCCGCCTTGTACAGAACAGCCTCAGCTGGCGTTAGCTGCTGGAGGTTCGGGTCCGTTCCAAGGTCCACATTGAATACCACGCCGTATTTAGACGTGTGAATCGTGGGCTCTGGCGCAATGGTTGACGTGACCACACCCGGTGCTCCAAAGTATGCCGGGTCATCATAACCCGTATACGGCGGAAACAGCGGATTGACCGCGGCAGCGTTATAAGTGGCGGTCATGCGACCGTCAGCTATAATTCGACCGCCAGTCGAGTCGATCAGTCGACCGTTTGGCAAAAATTCGACGCGGGTACCTGGTTCAATGACCAGTGTCCCACCAATCGTGTACGTGCCGCTGATACGGTAGATAGTGTCTCTCACAAAGACGCGTACCTGCCCAGTAGCAAGACTACCACGAACCTCTACATAATCCTGTGCGCGGACTAGTGTAAATGCTGCGGTTAGCACAAGCAGCAAACTGCTTAGACGAAACCAACGTTGCATACAACCTCCAGTTGTAAAAACCTATGCTTTACTTATTTCGAGTCATTCACAAAGCAAAAAAATGGCATGGGATGCCAACCCCTTCTAATCAATTGCCATGCCAAGCCTTGCGAGGCCTGTTTTTGCAGCTGACGAGGACTCCGACGCCCCATACTTCCGAACGATCCGTGTGAAGAGTTCTCCGGCCTTTTTGGTGTCCCCGGCCTTCTCATACGCAAGACCCGCATAAAGGAGAGAACGGGCTTCGAGCCCCGTCTTCAGCCCCTTATCAGCAGCTTTCTCGTAATAGGCGGCAGCACCAGCTAGATCCTTGTCCACTTCCTTACAAACTCCCAATCCATTTAAAGCCCCGACTTGCACAAGTACGGCATCAGACTTTTCAGCCTGCTCGTACTCTGCAACCGCCTCGGCATACCTGCCAAGGCTTACAAGACTATGGCCAGCAAGCAGAGCGGCGTCCTTGCCAGCCTCTGTGCCGCCATATTCAGCCGAAATTTCTGTTAGGCCCATGACGTCGATATCACCCACAGGCGGTATCGAGTCGCCCGTAAGCGCCATCGAATACCTGCCCTCTATGTACACCGGACGTATCCGGGCTAGCGCCATCGTAGCTTCGGTGTTCTGATCGTTCTTATACTGCATATACAGCCACACAGCCACACCAATCACTACAACCACCCCTAAGCCGATGAGAATCATCATGCCCTGGCGATTGCTTTTCATCCACTCTGGGGTTTCCCGAGTGTGTACCGAAGTCTCTGGTATCTCTTCCAAATCTTGTGTGCTCATGCACTCCTCTAAAGTTAGCGTTCGGGCACGCCATGGCGTACCTCGCCCACGGAACGAAGCGGGCAAATATACCGCGCTTGCGTAGACAAACCAAACGATATGAAAAAGGGTGTAAACCCGTGTTATTCTGTGGGTTACCTCAACTTAACGCTGACACTGTGCAAGGCGGCTGACAGGTTCGTGGTATTAGAATCTTGCAGTTTCACGCACAGCAGCTACAACGTCATCTACAGACAGCAAGACCGCCGCCTCAAGCGATTTTGCAAAGCCGACAGGGGCGTCTTTCGACCCAATTCGAGCTACCGGAGCGTCGAGATATCGGAATAGTTCCTGTCCTATGTGCGATGCAATTGTTCCGCCGAAACCACCCGTTACCCTGTCTTCATGGGCAACGACACAACGTCCAGTCTTTCGCACTCGCTCTAACACGAGCTCTTTGTCCCAAGGTATTAGCGACCGAAGATCTATAACCTCAACCGAGATGTTCTCTTTTTCTAAGATGGCCGCAGCCTGAAGACTCCAGTGCACTGCCGTGCCATAGCAGACAATAGTAACGTCGGTTCCCTCACGGCGAACACGTGCCTTACCAAATGGAATAACAACGTTTTCTGGGGGAAGCGGTGCAGAAGTCGGACGGTAATTGTACAAAAATTTAGGCTCGAGATACATTGTCACACCACGCGATCGAATAGCGTTGCGCATAAGACCAACAGCGTCGTCTGCAAACGAAGGCATTACAACTCGAATACCGGGTAATGTCGCAAACGTTGCTTCCAGATTCTGCGAGTGATAGAGTCCACCCTGGATGTAGCCACCACTAGCTAGCCGCACAACGATGTTTGCGGAGAACTGACCCCGCGTTCGCCAGTAATCGTGCGAACATTCTACGAGCTGCTCCATTGCCGGCCAGAAGTAATCGGCAAACTCGGCGCCCTCTATCACAACACGTATGTCGTCGCGATACCGACACATTCCGTTGGCAGTACCTACGATGTAGTCTTCGGCAATGGGTGCGTTAAATACTCGCTTGTTGCCAAACTCGTCGAGCATGCCCTTGCAGACATTAAAAATGCCCTGCTTTTTTACAGATGCTACGTCCTGACCAAACAAGAATGTATTCGGATTTGTGCGGAACTCTTCGAGCATGCTGGTGTTGATGCCCTCTCGAAACGTCAGCACCGGAGCATCGGCGGCTGGCGTCCATTGCTCCTGTGTGGCGTTGTCGTACTCAACGATCGACGGAGGTAGTATGAAGTCTGTATACGATTCTGGTAAGGGGCCAGGAAGGGGCTCGATAACATCAGCAGCAGCAAACACCGCTCGTTTGTTGTCCTCTTCGATTGCTTCGAGTTCCTTCGTCGTGGCGATACCCGCTGCAACAAGCGTTTCTCGCATGGTAGGCAGAGGATCGCGACTGCGCATATCCTCAACTTCTTTCGTCTCACGGTACAAATCGTGATTGTCGGAATTTGAATGCGAGCCGAGACGATCGCAGTCGGCGTGAACCATGGCCGGACCCGCCCCGGTCATGACGTAATCTCGTGCTTCGCTTAACGCACGCCACGAATCCATTGGATTGCGACCGTCACACAACACGATCTTCATGTTCTTGAAGCCCAGGAAGTTGTCGCTGACAATAGCATTCGCTGTCTGGTCTTTTACCGGAACCGATATCCCGAACTTGTTGTTCTGCAACACGAAGATTACGGGCAGCTTTTCGCGGTTCGCACCATTTACTGCTTCGTAGTAGTAGCCCTCAGAGGTTGTGCTTTCACCCGTAGAACAATACACTACTTCGTCGCCACCGTAATACTTAATCGATCGTCCGAGACCGGCTGCATGCTGCGCATGATTACCTGTGCACGAAGAAACATTCTGGATGTTCAGTGGAATTTTAGCGAAGTGATTGCTCATGTGTCGGCCACCACCCGCTACATCCACATCCTTACTCAACCCGTTCGCAATGATTTCTTCGACAGTTATGCCGGCAGCGAGACAGGTTAGTAGGTCGCGGTAATAGGGGAAGAGGTAGTCTTTACCCGGACGGAATATTTTTCCCATGGCCAGCTGAATGCCGTCGTGTCCGGCAAACGGTGCATGATAAGACCAACCCTTCGCCATTTTTAGATAGTTCGCTGCCTTCTCATCTAGGCGTCGGCCCAAATGTTGTATGCGATACCATTCAAGCAACGTTGCTTTATCAAATCCATTAATATCAAATAAGGTACCATTAGAACTGGATGACGGCTTTACTGTCCCCTTCTTCTCAGCACTCTTTGGTCCGGCACTCTTTGGTCCAGCACTCTTTGCCATCTCTACACTCCGCAGTTGTCTTCGTGATTATTTTCTAGTTGATTTCTTCTTTTGTTACCCACGTAAGCCAGTTGTGCTTGTCGTTACCTTTTACAACTACGTCGCTAAACGCATCCTGAATGAGTTTGGTAACTGGACCAATGCTTCCATTTCCAACTGGAATTCGGTCCACCGAACGCACTGGCGCTATTTCACACGCAGTTCCCACAAGGAACATTTCATCACATGTATAGAGCATGGCCCGCGGAATATTGCTCTCTTTTACTACAAGTCCCAACTCGTTAGCAAGCGTACAGACTGTATCGCGCGTTAATCCTGGAAGCAACGATGACGCTGCCGGAGGAGTTATGAGTACGCCGTTCGAAACGATAAACACGTTCTCACCGCTGCCTTCAGCAATGTTGCCGTAGCTGTCAAGACAAATGCCTTCTGCATAGCCGTTTTCGACTGCTTCCATCTTCACAAGCTGCGAATTCATGTAGTTGCCACCGGCTTTCGAGATCGAGGGCATAGAGTTCGGTGTTATCCTGTCCCACGACGAAATGCAGACATCTACACCAAGCTCAGCAGATTCGTCGCCCAAATACGCACCCCACTCCCACGCAGCCATGAATACTTCTAACGGACATCGTAGCGCGTACACACCCATGTCACCTGCACCACGAAACACTACAGGACGGATGTAGCAGGTACTGAGATCGTTGCGTCGCAACAATTCACAGGCGGCGTCTGCTAAATCTTCAGTCGAAAACGGAAGTTCTGTTCTGTAGACTTTAAGAGAGTCTCGAAGCCTACTCATGTGCTCGTTTAAACGAAAAATCGCAATGCCTTTTGACGTGTCGTAGGCGCGGATGCCCTCGAACCAAGAAGTGCCGTAATGAACGACGTGTGAAAGAACATGAAGCGTGGCATCTTCGAAAGGTATGAAGTCGCCATTTTTCCAGATTGTGCGCGTAGGTGTTATTGGCATATAGGTTCCTAGGTATTCAGAGCTTGTTTCATAAGAGCACGTACCACCGCTGGATTCGCCGATCCACCAGAGGCTTTCAATACCTGCCCAACAAAAAAGCCAAAAAGATTGTCTTTGCCGTTCTTATACTTAGTTACGTTGTCAGAATTCTCTCGCAATACTTCGTCAACCAACTGCTGTAGCACTCCCTCGTCGGATTCCTGCTTTAAGCCCCTTTCAACAACAATCGCATCCGCCATTCGGCCGGTGCCTATAAGGTCCGGAAAAATGTCTTTCGCAATCTTGTTGCTTATTGAACCCGATAGCACCGCATCAACGAGCGAAGCCAACTGTGCGGGCTGAACACCCACTTCGTCTACAGTGCACTTGCGCTCCGACATCACGCGCATAATCTCCGTCATTGTCCAGTTACTTACTGCCTTATAGGCATCGGTAGTTTGGTTTTTTAACGAGCGAGCAGCCTCTGTGTAATACGCGGCAAGAGCAACATGGTCAACAAGAATCTGTGCGTCGTAGACTGGAAGTCCGTACTGGGCAACAAAACGCCGCTTTTTAGCCAGTCCGAGCTCGGGCAACGAGACACGAATTTGTTCGAGCCACTCTGCGGCTACTTCTACACTACGCAGATCCGGTTCTGGAAAATAGCGGTAGTCATGTGCCATTTCCTTCGAACGCATCGACTTCGTCTGCTGCTTGGCGGCATCCCACATCATGGTCTCTTGCTGTACTGTTCCGCCCGACTCGATGACATCGATCTGCCTGGTGATTTCGTATTCGATAGCCTTCTCGACATTGCGAAACGAATTCAGATTCTTGACTTCGACCTTCGTGCCGAACTTCTCGGCACCAACTAATCGAACGGATATGTTCGCATCGCATCGCATCGAACCCTCTTCGAGATTACCGTCGCAAATTCCCAGATAGACAAGGTTTTGCCGTATCTGCTGCAGATAAGCCGAAGCTTCAGAGGCGGTGCGAATGTCAGGTTCGCTTACAATTTCGATGAGTGCAACACCACTGCGATTTAGATCGACAAGTGTGTCGACATCTAGGTCATGGATCGATTTCCCAGAGTCCTCTTCCATGTGGATGCGGGTTATTCCAATAGACTTGGCAACGTCGTTGACCTCGATCTCTACGTGACCATCAAAACAAATTGGGTCTTGGTATTGCGAAATCTGATAACCCTTGGGAAGATCGGCGTAGAAGTAATTCTTGCGCGAGAACTGAGAAACTCTGCGAATACTGCAGTTCGTGGCGAGGCCCATGGTTACTGCAAATCGCACGAGATTTTCGTTCAACACAGGCAAAGCACCAGGGTGACCAAGGCAAATTGGGCACACGTTCACATTTGGCTTAGCGCCATAGGTCGTCGGACAGGCACAGAAGGCCTTCGAAGCTGTAAGCAGTTGTGCGTGAACCTCTAGTCCTATAACTGCTTCGTACCTCGAAGACGTTGCCGTTCGAATTGCCGGTGAAGTTGGTGATGGTGCTTGCGACGGCTGCATGCCTCTTGCGATACCTTTCTCGCGATTGAATACGGACGGCAAAAGTACAAAAAGGGGACGCAGGGACGGGTTTAGTGGCTTGGGTCTGTAGGGGTCTTGGAAGGGGTCTTACGACCTAGGCTTGCCCCAGCTTCGAATGCCAGGTAAGAAGCGATACAGCAAAGGATGATAGAGCCGGCGAGGCAGGAAACGACGCAAGGCGTTAAAAATCCAAGCGTCGAGTGTCGCCTGAACGCGTAGTGGCGGGTGTTTCTTTAAAACCTGACGCATGATCACGGCAGCAACAGAGGCTGATGTAGCCAGTGAATGCTCCATGAGCCAGGTGACGAAGCGCCCCATGTTGGTGTAGTACTCTTCGTACGGATTCGCTCCCGGCTGTAGATCGTGTGTTGCCTTTGGAAAGCGCACCTTTTGGAAGGCTGCAGAATTGATGAATCCTGGCTCTATTAGCGTTACAAAAACTCCAAATGGACGCATTTCGTACCACAGTGCCTCGCTAGCCCCCTCTAGTGCCCATTTCGAGGCAGAGTAGCTAGACATTGTGGGCATGGCCATCATGCCACCAACGCTCGAGACATTCACTATGTGCCCCCTTCGCTGCAATCGCATAACAGAGAGCACGCGACGTGTTAACGACATCGGACCGAGATAATTCACCGTCATCTGTTCTAGTTCTTCTTCTGCGCTCATCTGTTCAGCAACACCTCTGTAGCTGATACCAGCATTATTTATCAGGACATCAATGCGTCCCCAGCACATTAACGTCTCTTTCACTACTCGGTCGATGTTCGCGTGGTCGCGAAGGTCGAGCGGACGAATCATTAGTTTATCGGACTCACGGAAACCTGCCTCGGTAATCAAATGCACTGAGTCCGGAAGGGCCGTAGCCATTACTCGCACACCCTTTTCGTGTGTAAGTTTCATCAGCTCCAACCCAATGCCGCCAGAGCTACCCGTAAGAATTATGACCCGATCCATAATGGTCCCACGTCCAGGTTGCCCCCTGTCACGATAATACCAATGCGTTTTCCGAGAACGAACGAAGGCTCCTCAATCAATGCTGCTATGGTAACGACTGCGCTTGGTTCGACCACGATCTTCATGCGCTCTAGAACAAGTCCCACTGCGGCTTTAATGGATACTTCGCCAGCAGTGCGTATTTGCACGCGGTGTTCTACTAGATGCCTGAAGGTAATCTCGCCAAGCATACCGCGGAGTCCGTCTGCCACCGTCATGGGGTCACCAGAGGGCAGAATGTTACCCACGATAAGAGATCGTCGGGCATCGTCGGCAATTTCTGGTTCAACGCCAATAATTTCCATTTGGGGCCTCAGCCCCCTTGCGGCGACGGCTGTTCCACTCATCAAGCCGCCGCCCCCTACCGGTGTCATGATCATGTCAAGGTCGGGGACTTCATTGATAAGCTCCAATGCAGCAGTGCCCTGACCCGCAATTACTCGTTTGTCGTTATACGGTGGGATTGCGTGTGCGCCAGTGCGATCGATTACGTCGAGAAGGGTCTGTTCTCTAGACGCCATTGTCGGGTCGCAATCGATAATCGCTGCTCCGTAATCGCGCACGGCGTTGCGTTTCACATCTGGTGCACTTGTGGGCATAACGATGTACGCGGCAATACCGCGGAGCCTGGCGGCATACGCCACAGCCTGGGCATGATTTCCCGAAGAGTGTGTGGCAACACCTCGTTGAGCTGTAGGCTCGTCGAGGGTAAAGACAGCATTACATGCACCTCGGGCTTTAAATGCTCCTACCTTTTGGAAGTTTTCACACTTGAAAAAGATGTCGGCGGAGAAGCGCGAGTTGAAATAGGTCGAGGTAAGAACGGGTGTAGAATGGATATACGGACGAATTGTCTCGGCGGCTCTGCGGACATCGTCCAAGCTCACAAGACCGCCATTCGGCACAGCGCTCATCCTAACAGGATAAAATCCATGTGGCCAAATCCACGCAGTCGACGGCATACTTCATAGCCTTCGCGGTCGCCGTCATCGTTCGTATTGCCTTCAATCGTTTCGAAGTAGTCGTTCATTACACCAGTGACAAGTCCAGTATGCATCCAGTCTTTTGCATTCGTCTTGTTTCGAACCAGGAATATCGTGCCCGGCACCAGCTCTGTGCGACTCCGTTCGCCTGAGCGCAACTCGTCTTCCGAAACAAAACGTTCGGCTGTAACTGCTTGCTTTGCCAGCTCGTCACAAGACAGCGAGCCCTTGATTGGCATCGCCGGATTCTTCATCGATTCAGCAGCCTGATGCATCAAGTAGGTAACGAACGCAGCACACCATGGGTATGCTGAACCTTCTTTGCCGTGAGTGTACAGGCGGACCCACGGACCCTTATTCTGTCCACCTACTTCTCGCGGATGTTCACGAAGATGGTTACGCGCAGCGGCAACGACGCGCTGACTATATGTTTCGGCAGTGGTGGTAAGGGGCTTGCAGGCCCTATTTAAAGGGGCTATGAGGGCACGCATTGTATACTCGTCTACGACGCCGGTTGGCTGCAGTTTTGCCTTCGTTTGAAACTTCCGAACCGACGCTTCTGTGGCCGGGCCGTAATCGCCATCAGCACGGAGCTGGACCCCATTAAGAGATAGCCATTCCTGAACTAGCTGTACGTCCTTGCCCTTTGCGCCACGCTGCATTGGCAGGAGAACTGAGTATTCAGAGGGGATCTTCATAGCACCGGGAATTGAGTTGAGAGAACTCTGCACCGTCGTTTGGACATTGCCTTATGATCAGGACATCAACGTTGGGAGACCAACCTACCATTCGCCCATTTACATGTTCCGACGATATTGGCCACCGACTTCATAGAGGGCGTGTGTAAGCTGCCCCAACGAACAGATTTTCGATGCCTCTAAGAGTCCCTCAAAGATGTTTTGGTTATGTATCGCAGTGGCTTGAAGTGCCTTCATAGCCGCTGGGGCCTCGTTTCTGTTACGAGTCTGAAACGCATCCCTGTTGTCAATCTGTTGCTGCCGCTCTTCCTCGGTAGACCTTATTACCTCAGAAGGAATTATTGTCGGAGAGCCTTTATCCGACAAAAACGTATTCACTCCAATAATCGGATGCTGCCCACTGTGTTTTAGAGTCTCGTAATACAGCGACTCTTCCTGAATCTTGTTTCGCTGGTACATTGTTTCCATCGCTCCCAATGCCCCACCCCGATCACTAATGCGTCGGAATTCGGTGTACACGGCTTCTTCGACAAGATCTGTTAACTCCTCGATAATGAAAGACCCCTGAAGTGGATTCTCATTCTTCGAGAGTCCGAACTCTCTATTGATAATCAGTTGTATTGCAAGCGCTCGTCGTACACTGTCTTCTGTCGGCGTTGTAATAGCCTCGTCGTAGGCGTTCGTGTGCAACGAATTACAGTTGTCGAAGATGGCATACAATGCCTGGAGTGTTGTTCGTATGTCGTTGAAATCGATCTCTTGAGCATGTAGCGACCTACCCGAAGTCTGAATGTGATACTTCAGCATCTGAGATCGCTCGTTGCCACCATACTTGTTGCGCATGGCTTTCGCCCAAATGCGTCGAGCTACACGACCTATTACGCTGTACTCGGGATCAAGGCCATTTGAGAAGAAAAACGAAAGGTTAGGTGCAAAGTCGTCGATGTTCATCCCTCGCGAGAGATAGTATTCGACGTATGTAAATCCGTTAGCAAGTGTGAACGCCAATTGCGTTACAGGATTTGCACCTGCTTCGGCAATGTGGTAACCAGAGATTGATACAGAATAGAAGTTGCGAACCTTGCGGTCTATGAACGATTGCTGTACGTCTCCCATCATTCGAAGCGCAAATTCTGTCGAGAAGATGCACGTATTCTGTGCCTGGTCTTCCTTTAGAATATCGGCCTGCACTGTTCCACGTACACTCTGCAATGCACGCACCTTACACTGCTCATAGATTTCTGCCGGTAAAACCTGATCACCTGTAACGCCTAGTAACAATAGGCCGAGTCCGTTGTTTCCATCAGGTAGATCTGTTCCACCATCACCGTGCCTGTACGTCGGACGTGGTACATTCTTCTGTGCATAGATGCCATCGATACGCTTTTGCACATCTGCAACCATGCTGTTCGAGTGAATGTATTTCTCGCACTCTTGGTCGATTGCCGCATTTATAAAATAGGCAAGTATCATAGGAGCCGGACCGTTTATCGTCATCGAAACAGACGTGGTCGGTGCACACAAATCAAAACCGGAGTACAGCTTTTTTGCATCGTCTAACGTTGCGATACTAACACCTGAGTTTCCAATTTTGCCATAGATATCCGGACGTGTATCGGGGTCCTCGCCATACAGCGTAACACTATCGAACGCCGTGGACAAACGTACAGCAGCAAGTCCGCGCGACAGATAGTGGAAACGCTTATTAGTCCGCTCCGGACCGCCTTCGCCGGCAAACATGCGAGCAGGATCTTCATTCATCCGTTTGAATGGAAACACCCCCGACGTATAAGGGTATTCGCCAGGAAAATTCTCCTGCATACACCATCGAACAATCTCGCCCCAGTCTTTGAATCGAGGCACGGCAATCTTGGGTACACGTGTGTGCGATAACGACTGCGTGTAGTTCTCGACACGGATTTCCTTGCCACGTACCTTGTACACAAACTCGGCGCTTTCATATGCCGTTTTACGTTTTTCCCACGACTCGATAAGAGCGCGAACTTCAGGAAGGAGTTGTGCTTCTAGTTTCTTGCCGACGTCTTCGAGTTCGGTGCGCTGCTTGGTAATCATGGGTTGTGTGTAATCACATATGCCTTAAGGGTTGAAGTCGAGGCAGAGCCTCCTACCCAAAGAGTATAGATTTTACCGGGCAAAAACGTTAAATCTGTTTGCGAGAATAATTCGTCCTCTGTGCCAGCTTTCATAAACCGCATCGTGTAGGTTCCGGTTGGCGATACAGGAATGAATGCCAACCCTGTCGTTAACGAGATACTGGTTTCGCGGTAGCCAACACCTTGCATTTCTTGAAGAGGAATACTACCACCAGTGATTAGGGTTGCCCGCACATCGATGTCTGGCGTGGAAGGGGCTGCATGCACAAATCGAATAAGTGCCGACGAAAACAAGGGTGTTGTGATGTCCTCAAGAATTAAAGGAGCAACGTCGGCAGGTACAAGTGTACCGGTAGCAAGAACAGTATGCGCCTTTCGGTTCTCAATCGTAATAGGAAAATTGGTGAGAATTGGTGTTGCATTGGCGCTAATCGTTGCCGTGTGCGCTCCCGCACTTAGCGTTGTGTATGTCGACGCTTTCCCAAACGTCAGGTTGATAACTGTTTGCGTTGTGCCGTCGACGGCAACGTTAATTGGTGGGGCCCCAGAAACACCATGTGCGAACAGAATTTTGCCTGTTGATGCGGCCTGTTGCAAATCAACATGGTCTACGCCGGGTCCGTTGTCTGCATACAGTGTGTACTTCAACGGATAGGCATCAGCATCGCTTAGCGTGCCATGTACAATGAGTGTGTAAACACCACTGCTTGCAAGTGTGGTTGTGTCGAGATCGATAAACCATGTCGGAAACGCAGGGCGTTCGAGGGTAAAGGCAAATTTTCCCGAGGCAACTTCGACGTAACCCGTAACACCTGTCGATCCAATTGGCCCGAGCAGAAGACCAGACGCACCCGTAATTCGAAGTGCAACTTGACCTATATCGTCGGCAGGTAGGGTAGCGGATGCAGCATTTACGAGTTTTATGCGAGCCTTACCAGGCGGGACGTTTCTTGCATCGTTGGTCAGTGACACACTCATTGCAGCAAGTGGCGGCATTGCATACGCTGTATAATCGTTTCCTTCAGCAAGAGTTTCCAGAGAACTAATTCGAGCAAGTGGATTTCCGGTAAAGTGTGTTGTGACTGTGTCTTGTCCAGCAACGCAGTCTTTGTATCCACTGCTATTACCATAGGTGACGCCCGAAGCTGTCACACTGCCGTTCACCTTTTGGTCGAGCGGTCCGACGTCATATCCAAAATGTAGAAGGCGAATGCGGGCTGGTTTCTTTTCCGGACCAGTTCCTTCGTCATTGCTGCACCCTGCGAAAATCACAGAAAGCAAGACAATCACATAGGTAATAGATGTTTTCATAGATGTGCCCTGTTTGTATTTGTTCGTTGCATTGATAAGGATGTACTACAACTCAGAACTCGAATCAGATGATCGAAGCGCTTCGACTGCGCCTTCGATGCGCCAGAGTGTACGCGCAATCTCTGATTGCTTCTCGACCATTCGATCGTAGCGTTTGTTATCGTCGACTATTTCGGCGAGATATCGGGTGCGTTCCGGAGGAATAACGTAGACCTTCTCGCTCATTTCTTCGGTTATGGTGAACGTCGACGTCCACCCGAGGCCACAGCGTTCATTCAGTAAATCGACAATTGCGCGGTAAAGGGTGTTCGTGCCCGGATCGTTGAATTGCGATGCAATTGTACCGTACACAGGCATTTCGTCTGGACGTCTTGTAAACAACTGCCGGCTTCGTTGATATTGTTTTTTTACGTCGCGCAGAGCATCGAGTGCTCCACGTTTATCGAATTTGTTCAGCGCAATCACATCGGCGTAATCGATCATGTCGATTTTCTCAAGCTGTGTAGCAGCGCCATATTCTGGTGTCATTACGTAAAGCGCAACATCGGCTAATTCTGTGATTTGTGAGTCGCTTTGTCCGATCCCTGCCGTTTCTACAATTACGAGGTCGAATCCTGCATACGAGAGAATGCCAATTGCTTCGCCTACGTGCGGATTTAGCGCCACATTGGCTTCGCGCGTGGCAAACGAGCGCATATACACACGCGAGCCGTGAACAGAGTTCATGCGAATCCTATCACCAAGCAATGCGCCGCCTGTTTTTCTCTTTGATGGATCGACCGACAGCACCGCAATGGTCTTTTCTGGAAAATCAGCTTTATATCTGCGGACGAGTTCGTCTGTAAGCGACGACTTGCCTGCTCCACCTGTCCCCGTAATGCCAAGTACCGCTACCCGTTTTATATCTGCAGCAAAGGCAATACGGTCGGCTGCGCCAGGGTCGGTGGCTTGACGTTCGGCAGCAGAGATAGCTTGAGCGATAGCTAAAGGGTTTTTTGCTTTTACCGCCTCGGCCAGACTTGCACCAAAAACGTCGGGAATCGGAAAATCCGCACCTTGCATCAGGTCGTCGATCATGCCCTGAAGCCCCATGGCACGTCCGTCGTCCGGAGAGTAGATGCGTGCTATGCCATACGCCTGTAGTTCGGCAATCTCAGACGGCAGTATCGTGCCGCCCCCTCCCGCAAAAATTTTGATGTGTCCTGCTCCTCGCTCTTCGAGCAGGTCTTTCATGTACTTGAAGTATTCTACATGCCCGCCCTGATACGACGTCATGGCAATTGCCTGAACGTCTTCCTGTATGGCGCACTCTACCACAGAGGCCACAGACTGGTTGTGCCCAAGGTGGATTACTTCGGCTCCAGTTGCCTGGATTATGCGCCGCATCACATTAATTGCAGCATCGTGTCCATCGAACAACGAGGCCGCAGTCACAATGCGAATTTTGTTAAGGGGCTGGAAGGGTGACATCGTGTCCCAATTTACCACCTGCCAATCTCATTCCGGTTCTCGTATGACCCGTCCTATATTCCGTCATGTATTCCCCCTCGCATTCAACGGTGAAATCCGTCATGTATTCAACTCCTAGATCGAGCACCTTGTGACGGCTGAACTACTGATGCTTGGCGGTGCCGAAGAGATAGGTGCCAACTGTACCTACCTCGACATCGATGGAACGGGGATTTTGGTGGACGCAGGTTTGCACCCGAGGTATCGCGACGGACGTGCTTTTCCTGCTCTCGACTACCTCCAGCAACGTCCAACCGACGCTCTTCTGATAACACATGCGCACACAGACCACCTGGCAGGGTTGCCCTATGTGATGCGGCGGATGCCACACTTGCGTCCGATAATGACACATGCCACGCGCGACCTATCACACATCATGCTCCACAACAGCGCGAAGCTGTTAAAAAGTGATGTGTCCACGTGGTTCTCCAAGGAAGCACTTGAATTTTATAACCGCGATACCATAGAATTACTGCGCAGAGCATTCGAAGCTGTCCCATACAACGAGCCATTCCCTTTACGTGGGTACAACGGAGGGTCTGATGTTTCGACGACCTTTCATTGGGCAGGCCACATTCTCGGATCGGCAAGCATAGAGTTTCAGTGTAAGGGGCTACGGATTCTGCATACCGGCGACATTCAATTCGATCACCAAACCGTGATCTCAAAGGCTCGCGTTCCCAGAGGACATGTAGACGTGCTTATATGCGAGGCCACGAATTGTCTACGCGATCAACCGAACAACATACCAGCAGATGCAAAGCGTTTGGCATCATATATAAACATGGTTACAAGTCGAAACGGTAGTGTTCTTATCCCATGTTTTGCACTAGGTAAGACGCAGGAGATCCTGACATTACTTTATTCGATGATGCGCAAGGGGAGCATCCCGCATCTTCCGATATGGACGGGCGGTATGGGTGTACGTGTCAGCAAGATTTACGATCAATACTGTTATACCGAACCAGTACGGGTGCCCGGCTTTGAGATCTCGGACATCCCTCAGAATCGTCTGAACTTCGACACGCTGTTCAACGAAAGCTACATGAAGACGCCATCGATTGTAGTTGCTTCGAGTGGCATGATGAATCGCGGAACAATTTCTTATGCGCTAGCGGGCAGTTGGATGGAGAAACCGACGTTTGGAATAGCTTTTATCGGATTTCAGGACGAAACGAGTCCGGGACATCAGATGCTGCACTCATTGCCAAATGTGCCGTTTGAGTTTGCCGGACGCAAAGTGAAACGCTCGTGTGCAGTAGAGCGTTTTCGATTTAGTGCCCATGCTTCACTTCATGGAATTATAGACTTTGTTACTGACGTGCGACCCACGATGCTTGTCATCGTGCATGGGGAACCAGATGCATGCGATATGCTTGCCTTGTGCATTCGCGAACGCCTTCCCGCAACGAGGGTGATTATCCCGCGCGCAGGCATGCCATACATCGTGGGTCACAATGCGCCAGTACCTACTCAATCAACGTGAGATGACCTGTAAGGGCGCCGATAAACAACGACCGTCGGTTGAAGTCATCACGATGGTGTACATCCCTGTTGGCAGAAGTTGAACGTTGACGTCGAGCGTACGTTCACCAGCATCAAGTGTGCGTTCAATTGCAGTCGTGCCGTCAAGACTTGCCACACGCATAACATTGAAATCGGACATTACCCGGATTCGGACGACATCATGGGCGGGTTGTGGATACAGGGTTATCCGGCCAAGGTTTTCGAGATTATTCGTCAGTTGTGGGAGGTCTAGTGCGGACTCTTTGTACGCGTTATCAAGTCCGACGGTCACCCAGCTATCACTCATTATTCGCCGGTACGGAGCGTTTGTTGGCTCAACAACAAATCGGTATTTCGATCCGTTTGCAAGATTCGTTGGCACGTTCCATTGATACGATCCCTGACCTGTAGGAACCCCTCGTGTTATGGCGATGCGTTCAGAAGTCAGTGCATTCCAAAGGAACAGATCGACCATAGGTACATCGCTTTGTTTTTCCCAACCTATCGTAATTGTCGTGCCTTGAACAATAGGCTTGTCGGTGCGCCCGCCTGAAGGCGTCACGTGCGCGTACGCTGTATCGAACGTACCAACTGATGTCACTATAAATGCGGTAACTACCGCACTAGTTGTGAGCAGTGCACTAAAAAATGTTTTCATGTTAGAGCTTTCTAGTTTGTTATCAAAAGTGGTTGAAAACGTACACCGGCAGTGGTGGTAATCACTGCCATGTACAGACCGGTTGACCGATTGCTGTCTCGGAATTCGAATGGTGTCCGCCGTCCTAGAAGATCATACAGCACAACGGAAGCACCCTCATCCATCTCACTGTCTGCAACACTGCTCACAGTGGAATCACGGTACCACGCAATAAAGCGCACGGTCTCTGCCATGGGCCAGCACGCAACTGAGATATTCTGTTCCAGGGCGTATTTGTCGAATGCAATCCGTTCATGTGATGCTGTCCAATGATCGAAGACCAGACCACCGTGTTTTGCCAAAGCGACGATCGAGAACGGATTCGATATTGGGTAACCATTGGACGGCATCGTAACGGGCGATACGAGTACTTCGCTCGGCAATGCTGTGGAACTCGAGACATGCCTTGCTTCTGCAAACGCTTTGTACATCGGAAACATCGAAAACAAAATGGTAGATGTATCCGATAGTGAATCACCAAACCAATACCCACAGTATGTGGTGACCTCATAGACAAGCAGGGCACCGTCTTTGTCAAACGCTGGCAAGACGTGATCAAAAATCAAGCTTACGTTCTGTACAGGAGGTTCGGCTAACACTAGACATTCGATTTCAGCATCTCTTATCAGCTCTCCATTCTGCATGCGCATACTGTGTAACGTAGCGGCACGTGGATATGCATTGTTGACCTTGCGTGCAATCGGAGGATCGGTAGCTATAATGAGTGTGTCTGTGCACATCGGGATTGCACCGTTTTTCCAGTTCAAAATTGCGCGCGATTTGCAGCTGAAACCTGCATCAGGCAGCTGAGCCATTGCACTTATCACGGCAGTGATTGTGCATGCGATGAGGAGGCTTGTCCTTATCATGATAATCCTCAGAAACGAGTTTGCCGACGTGGATACAGACGTGCTTTATACACGTATTCACCATTGTCATGATACCTATTGATGTATGGCCATGTTGATTCTGCTGCACCCCATAACGAGGCAGCACCTTCGAGCAACGTCATTTGTCCGATAAACTCATCCTGATCATCAATTGGTAGCAACGCTTGTATAAACTGTGCACCGAGATCGATGAGATCTGGAGCAAGCGTTTCCCAGGAGATGCCATTTTCCTTTTCAGCTTCTGTTGGTGCATACGTCGTTGCTTTTTCGCGCACAGCATCGAGAAGATCATAAACCTTGTTTACTAGGCAATCGTTTTCGTCTTTACAGTCTTCGTCGTAACTGACGATATGCGAAAAGATGTAGTCGCGTTCTCCAAGCCAGCTGGGTTCAAACAACAACGTATGATTCGAGAAGTAGAAATAGCCGTCGTCTTCGTTGTAGCTGTACACACATTCGGAAGGTGGTACTCCTTGTTGCTCACGACAGTCAGGTAGGCGTTGGAATGCAAGGTCTGCGTGCTCGGCCTTGGTTGGCGTTAAGACTGCTCCGTAAATCACGTTGTAGAGTTCGGCAGTATTTGCAAACACAAAGTCGTTGTCGCCATCATGCGTCCACTTCGCCTTTTCAAGAAACAGGCCGTAGCCAGGTTTTTCCATTGCATACAACAGAAACGAGAATCGAGCCTGTAATGGTTCACCCGATATCGACTTAAGACTTGTTGAACAGAACAGGGTTATATATCCGAAATGAAGAGCCTGTTTTCTAGGGGACGTGGTTGGGTCGCATACTCGAAACTCAACAATGTCGACGGCGGAGCCATCGGTAGGCGCAAACGAAATGTGTTCGTCGTCAAACGATGCTACGCTGAAATCGAGGTCGGGTTTGAGTGTATTGTTTACGTCGATGTTTGCATACGACTTAGCCTTCATGCCACCTGCAAATACGGTTCGGGTATCGATGGGAGCGGTAAATCGCACCCGAAGAGGTGTGCCGAACAATGGGATGTATTCGAGCTGACGTCCATCAATGGGTTCGTCTTCATACTGATCATAGTACACCATTGGATCTAACCAGATTTCGCGAAATGTTGCGCTGGCCTTATTTGCTCCGTTCAAAACGCGAACTCGCAAACCCAATGCATCAATTCCGAACTGTTGTTTGAAACAAGCTCGCAGACGTATTTCAGGTTTTTCAACATCGTTACCAACACAATCCTTACCTGCGAACTGCGCGATGTCTCTGTCAATTACCATCGTATAGCGCACTTCACCGGATAAAACTTCAGATCCTCCCGGCATTACATAGCCTTGCCTGTTTGCCCAAAACTTCCATGTTTCGCCACGTAAGGCCGATCCACGAATTCGGAATCGCACCACGTCACCACAGCGCACTTCATACGTTGCAAATTCCATCATGTCTTGTGCAACACATGTCGCCGATACCAGGGGAGTCCATCGGTAAGCCCCTTCTGCCCCTTGCTGGAGCTCGACAATCACATATGATTCGGGATGGAGCTGGCGTCCACGTACGATATCGTCTTGATCTTCCGACGCAATCAGCACGCGTTCGACGCGTAGCTGAATGAGCCGACGACGGACGCTAAATGTGATGTGGTTTTCAGGGTCCGTTAACCACGCAGTTTTACAGGCTTCTTCTGTTCCCGGTGTAAACTCTTCATTTCCGGTGCCTCCAGATGCATCATTTACGCTGACAATTTCCCAGCATCGCTCCGCTCGTACACATGGCGTGCGTTCGACTTGCGTGGGCTCCTCAAACTGCGATGGCGTTGTAAAGCCAACCCCATCTTCTGCGTTGAACCCTGGCTCTGGACTTTCATCGACGATCGTTGCTCGCAGCCTGAACGTCTCTCCAAATCCCAATGGTGTGATCTTCATTGGGAAGTTGGGCATCACCTGAACTTGAAAGCCTTGTGCTGGCGCATTTGCACCAACCATCACTGCACCCTGAAAGGCTTGCGGCGTAATAGTCATGGTGGCACCGGGAGCACCATTCCAGGCAGTGTTTGGAGCACTCCAAGCACTAAACGTGTAGCCAGCAGATGGCATTGCCGTTAACGTAAACTGGGGCAGTGCGTCGGTTAACATTAGCGTATCAGTATCAAAGAGTTCAGAATAGAACGTGTTGGCACTGTCGCGAACAATAACGCTGCCACCACTATCAAGCGTGACAACGATTCGCATTGTGTCGACTCGCTCTATAATAGCTTTTAGGTGCAACCGCTCCGCTAACAGATTGCATGGAAGTGTTACATCGATAGCACATGATGTCTCATTGTTTACCGAAGCGATGTCGGCGCTTTCCCAACGGACAAATCTCCATCGATCGTCGAACCATTGTGGTGTAGAAAAAGCAGCGCTTTCGCCACAAGCCAGTACCTGATCCTGTTTTTCGAAGTACGTTTCGATGGTGCTGGGAATAGCTCGTCCGTCTTTCGCTATTGCCTGCACATCAAGTCGAGCAGCACCCCGCGCAATCATGCTCCATGACTTAGAATTCCGTGGCTCCCCAGTAACGTTACCCCATGGCAGGTCTACAGCAATAATGCGCTGGACTGGCCACTGTCCGTGTGGTCGAATCTCAATGGCACCTTTCTCGGGATGAAGTACAACAGAATGCGGCAACGGCATCGATTGCTCAGTATTTACATCCTGAATAGCAACTCTTACTCGTGCCGCAGCGTCGGCAAGCGTGTTCTCCTCTATTGTCGCAAATGTTATAAATGCCGACTGATTGCATCGCAGAACAGAGTTTGTGTCGAACGTAGCATGGGCAATGGTCGGTATGCCAGCAGAAGTGGTGAATTCAAATTCGTGTGGTGCAGTTGCTACAGCACCGCCATTTGCGGTTAATCGTATGCCTTGAACAATACATCGGTACGTGACCCCCATACGAAGAGGAATGCTTGGGGTAAAGCGCATTGTGCGCGGATCGTCGAACGTGTATGAGCCGCCGATTGCCGCGCGTCTCCAGCGTTCACGTGGCATGCGCGCTACGCGAGCAGCGTCTACAAGTAGCACGGTTGGCTCTTCTGCACGCCACCCTGCACTTTCTTCATTGGGCCAGGCATGTGTAATTGCAGGTGGCACAATGGGATGTGTACCACGCACCACAATCGATGCATTCGTGGCAACGCCGCGCTGTCCTGCATTCGGAAACATCATTGTTGTGTGGGGCTGCGCTCGCGCAACGGGCACGTACATACATACAAGAACACCGACGCAAAGTACCCGCAGGCACATTGCAACGTTTGCGCAAAGTACCCGCAGGCACATTGCAACGTTTGCGCAAAGTACCCGCTGGCACATTGCAAGAGTGGTTTTCATAACAACCTCGTAGTGGTGAAGAATGCGCAAATGCGCACGTTCACTTCGTGGTTGCCCGTTTACAAGTTGTGACTCTTACGTTTCGATATTTTTTTGAACGACGAGATCGTACGTATCAAGATTCATTGCAACAAGATTGCCCATGTGTGGACGGTGTACGTAAACACATCCACCGTCCAAAATGATTTTGCCGTGCTCTAAGCGTTTTCGAATTTCAGATTCGGTTTGCGGGGTGTGCCCGCAAATCACACGTCGCCCAGCGGTCACAGTCAAATCAACATCTTCAGTTCTATCCCACAACATGCTTTCGTAATTGGTGAAGGGGCTGTTGTCGGATGTATTAAACGAGGCATGTACACAGATAAAGTCATGCTCTTGATGAAGCAGTTTAAGTTCATCGAGTTGCTCTATGTACGCACGTGGAATATCTGCTACTCTGCCGACGTTAAAACTCCGTAGGGTCGCAGCTATTCCAGGTTTATCCTTGCCACGACTCCACATCGGATTAATATACTTGCGAATGATAATATCGTCGTGGTTGCCGCGAAGCGTTATGAGATTGTCTGTGCCGGTAGCAACGGACTTCAACTTTGCGATGTAATCAAGGACGGCTTTGCTGTCTGGACCCTTGTTGACATAGTCACCAAGTAGTATTAGTCTATCGTCGGGCGTCCAGTTTATTCGCTCTTCTATCATGTGCCTTAATGTTTTCACGCATCCGTGTACATCGCCAATAACAAACCGTCTCATTCAACTACAACCTCGTACACATGAGGCCAGTTTTTGCCTGTTACGTAGAGTGATTTTGTTGCAGCGTCGTAGGCAATTCCATTTAAAACATCGGTTTGATATTCTTGCTCAGTAGGCGAGAGAAGACCCTGCATGTTTATTACGCCCTTTATTTTTCCTGTTGTTGGGTCGATGCGAACGATGTTGTCAGAGCGCCACACATTAGCCCATATCTCGCCTTCTATCCACTCAAGTTCGTTGAGTTTACTCTGAGGCGAGCCGTTCAGTGTGACAGAAATCGTCTGAAGCACTCTAAAGTCTTTAGCGTCCAGCACAGTTATGGTACTAGAGCCGTTGCTCATGTAGAGGCGCACACCGTCGCTAGTAAGACCCCACCCTTCTCCCGTATAGCGAAAGGTACCTTTCTGTTTTAGCGTTTTTGCGTCGAAAATGAAGCCGTGTTGATTTAACCACGTTAACATATACGCGTTGCCATTTAGCACAACCATACCTTCGCCGAAGTACATGCCTTCGAGTGGCTGTCGTTTTAACACTTTGCCCGTAGAAATATCTACAATGCGAATAGAAGACTGTCCGTTTTGTCCCGTCGATTCCAGAAAATGTCCGTCGTACACTACTAGTCCCTGCGTAAACGCTGCTCTGTCATGTGGCAATGTTCGTACAACACGGTAACCGTATTGCCGCACAGATTCGACTGCAGGTGAGGGGACTCTGGAGATGGGATCTTCGGCGGGTCGTGGCAAGTCGGTGCTGCAACTCATAAGAACGACGCATAGAAGAAGAAAAACGATGTTACGCGGAAATGGCATAGGTATTGAGGGATTAGCGGCACATGGTAATAGGCGCAAACTACGTCTGCTGTTACGTTCCAATTGTAGATTTGTATTCGCATCATTAAGCCCCTTCAATGCCCCTTACTACCATACTACGTCCAGCAGGACTCTTCTTTCTACTGACAATCCTGTTTGTTTCGTGTTCTAAAGAGCCGACTCCACAGGAAACGGCTGATAAAAAACAGTCAGGCAGCACAGACAATGCGAACAAAGCTCGCGAGATGCATATCGATTCGCTCAACAAGCGTTTTCCGAAAATCGTATACAGTCGCTTTGTTGTGTCGAACAAACGCGTCATCGATAGCATACGCAAAGCCTTTGCGCTTACGCCAGAATCCAAAGCAAACTATCGGGCTCTGACGCTGTTAAATCGCAAAGAACTGCGCTACATGCGTTTAGGCGATACGTTGGTTATGCCCGATACGATAATGGAAGATTTGAGGGCATACTCGGTTTTCCCGCAGTATTATCCAGGTGCCGATACAATTCCAAAAATTTTGATGCTCAGCAACGCTTGGCAGGCATACGCCTGTTATGAGTATGGCGAACTAACACGATTTGTTGGTGTTAATTCGGGTGAAGAGCGGAAGCCAACGTTTCCAGGACGTTACGCGGTGAATTGGAAATCGAAGCTTAGGCTTTCTTCGCTCGACTCTACATGGCGCCTGCCGTTTACTGTGAATTTTCATCAGCATGCTGGAAGTGCATTTCATCAGTTTGAGATGCCTGGGCGCCCAGTCTCGCACTCATGTGTACGTCAGCTTCTTGGTGACGCTGAATGGCTTTACGAGTGGGTAGAGACTGCCAAGTACGATTCGATAACAAAGCGTCCTATACCGTTCACGGGCACTCCTGTAATTATTACAGACATCTTCGACTTTAATAGACGTCGAGGTGGACCGTGGCTTGAGCTTACATCGAACAGTGTTATGATAAACGACCTTCCACCCGAACCAATGAAGGTAGAAGAAGCGCTTATTCCAATGTCGCAGATACCGAAAGATTCTCGAGGGTCGTTAGTTAATCGTCAGCGATACCTCGATGCCGAGAAGATCTTGAGAGAGAGGGGCATTATCCGTCCGCAGGCACGGTTGCTAGAGACGATAGACTACAACAAACGCCGGCGCGATAAAAAGCGACGCTGAAAAGACGACTAGTAGCGTTCTGGCCACCAATCACGAAGTCTGCGTTGTATCTCTGCTTCTTTTCCCGCGGCTTCAGGTCTATACATTGCAACGGGTTCTACTCCCTCTGGGAAGTACGATTCTCGAACGAAGTGTCCTTCATACGAATGCGGATACTTGTACTCAGCACCATACCCTTGTTCCTTCATCAATCGTGTTGGCGCATTGCGAAGCTGGAACGGAATCGTAATGGATACACCAGATTTTATAAGCTCTTGTGCTTCGCCTATAGCAACGTATGATGCATTGGATTTGGGCGCGCTGGCGAGATATGTAACGCCTTGAGATAACGGAATGCGTCCTTCAGGCATACCAATGCGTTCCACCGACTGAAACACACTAAGCGCCAGTGTTAACGCCAGCGGGTCTGCATTACCTACATCCTCGCTGGCAAATACCACCATTCGTCGAGCTATGAATAATGGGTCTTCGCCCGCTTCTATCATGATGGCGAGATAAAGAAGTGCGGCGTCTGGATCGGAACCCCTCAACGATTTTATAAATGCAGATATGGTGTCGAAATGTGCGTCTCCCGCACGATCGTACATTACAACACGTTGCTGTACCGCTTTTCGTAGAACCTCGCGTGTAAGACGACGCTCACCGTTTGGCCCTTGCAATGCCAACGTTGCAGCAGACTCAACAGCGTTGAGTGCAGATCGTGCATCGCCACCAGCCACTGCAAGCAATGCTTCCCAATCGTCCACCACTACACGTTGCATTACCATTGCCGCATCGTGCAAAAGAGCATGTTCTACGATCGTGCGAATCTCGGCATCACTTAGTGCGTGTAGACGATAGACCTGACATCGACTGAGGAGTGCAGAGTTCACTTCGAACGACGGGTTTTCTGTTGTTGCACCTATGAGCGTTACAATACCTCGTTCAACTGCGTGCAGCAGTGCATCTTGCTGGTTCTTGTTGAAACGGTGAATTTCATCGATGAACAACACAAACCTTCGTCCAGATTTCCGCATTCGTTCTGCACGTGTCAGTACCTCACGAAGGTCTTTAACCCCTGCTTCAACTGCCGATAAGCGTTCCATCGCCCAGCCAAGTTTCGCCGCCAACGCGAAGGCAAGGGTGGTCTTACCGGTACCTGGCGGACCCCATAGAATCATCGATGGAAGTTGGTTTTGTTCTGTGAAGGAGCGAAGGGGGCTGCCTTCTGCAAGCAAGTGCGTTTGACCCGCAATGTCGTCGAGCGTTCTAGGGCGCACACGATCGGCTAGCGGAGCATCTGGGTTGCGCGCGTCGTTGTTTGCTATCGGTTCGTCGTGATCTGCGAATAGGCTTTGCATAATGCTCTCTGCAACAAACCTACTACAGAACGAGCGTAGAGTCTGGCTGCTCTACAGAACGAGCGTTGTATCCAGCAACTCTACAGAACGAGGGTTGCGACCGACAACTAGACTAGCGGCAATCCTAGTGTACCCCCGACTTCCTGAAGAGCGAGTTGAGAACTAGAGCGTCTGATTGCCTTGTAGAGACGCTGCATGGGTTCGCTCATCGGTTCCTGACTCTGACAGAATGTTGCGTGGTGAATAGGAACCATGTATCGTGCTTTCATCATTTCGACCATGGCCAGCGATTCTTCTGGTGTGCAATGTGTTTCTGGATATGGGTCGTATGCTCCAATCGGCATAATGGCAATGTCGACCGGTCCACGCACGTTTGTAAAGTCTGTTGTGTACGCAGTATCTCCGCCAAACACAATGCGAATACCACCGCTTTCAATTTCGTAGCCGTTGTACGAACGTCCGGTGCGACGTTGTCCAGCCGCCCTACATGCCTCACCAGGCATTCGCCAACCGTTGTGTTTAACCTTTAGTGCCCGAATCGACAACCCATTTACTGTGCTGTTTTCTCCCCAGTCCATTTCATTTAACGAACCCCATGGCAAATCGTCGATTATATCCGAGGTATTCGACGCCGTAATTGCATTGAGTTTGCCTGGATATAGTTCTGTGAGCGCCTTCAATGTCTTGCGATCCATGTGATCCATGTGCGCATGCGAAAGCAGCACGAGGTCTGGCTTAGGTATCTGTTCGATGTGAAGGGCAGGGTTCGATATCCGTCGTGGCCCAAGTGTCATTCCAAACGCTTGAATGCCATAATTGCTGAACAGCAATGGATCGGTAAGTATCCATTTCTCATTCAAGCGAATGAGAACTGTAGAATGTCCAATCCAACACACCCATGCACTAAAGTCGCGGGCGTGTTCTAGTATTGGTTTCGAGGTCGCCGACATTGTGTTTACCTGAGGACATGCCCAAGTTGATATGGGACATATCGCCATTACACTCGTGCCGACTATTCCTCGAAGTATTTCTCGTCTTGTAACCATGCGTGTTCCCCCCGGATGACCCCGCTCGCAAAGATGGGGGGCGTGTATGCTTGTTTGCACGTTAAAAGCAGGACATATGACACTATAACGAAATCGTAAACTCTATGATTAAGCCCCTTCATGTTATCCCCTATAGCCCATCAATGCAATGCAACACCATTGCGTGAGCTTCGTTAGGTTGCGTCTTGTTGGGTACGGTCATCCTATACTAAATGGACAAAAGATGAGACACATGAGCCGTTGGATATTTTCTCTTGCTGTTTTTGTAACGAGTGCTCTTATAGCAAGTGCTCAAATAGGTAATGTGGACGAGGAGTTGATTGAGCGGATCAAGAAGCAGCCGTTGAACGCAGTGGCGGGTATCGGTCTTATGGTGAACAACCCGCAGGGCGCTCTTGCCGACAGCATGAGGGAGCTCAACTTGAATAATTCTGGTATAGGGTTTAATCTATATGCCGGATACTATATGGATCCGATTCCTGTGGCCTTCGTGGGCGAGGTTGGCTTCTCGTTTCATGGCTCTGACACGAAACGTGTAATACTCACACAGATATTGTTTCGCGATACGGTGGACTACACTACCACATCATTAAACATTCCATTCAACGCCGCAGTACGACTGCAGCCCAACCTTGCGACATGGGTTTTCCCGTACGTGGAGCTTGTTGGTGGAGCCTCGGTTTTTACCAGCACGTATAGTGTATCACAGTATAATGGGATTCGTACCGCAGAAAAATCTGAGTCGGACGCATCAATTGCTTGGCAATACGGTGTAGGTGCTGGCGTCAGTGTAAAAGTCGCAGATCTAGTAAGCCTTCCAAACGCACTGCAACGAATCTTAATCGATACACGTATGCGCTACATGTGGAGTTCATCGTTAGAGATTACAAGATTCGAACTTCAAGGGGATGGTTCGTACACATCTGCTAAGGCTGAAGTAAGCCAGCCGCAGAACATTCATTTCACGATCGGCGTTGCCGTTCAACTATGATTAACTGGAGTCTAACATGCGCATTGCATCAGTAGCGGTGGCATTGATTGCCGCAGGTGCACTCGTTCTTGGCGGATGCAGATCTGCTCAGGACAACTACAAAGACCTTCACTCGAGTCAGGAAAGCGATCTGACTGCGGGTAAGGTGCAGCGTGAGATCAAGAAGGGTATGTCAGGAGCACAGGTTGCCGAATCACTAGGGTCTCCAAACATTGTCACTAAAGATGAGAACGATAAGGAGACGTGGGTGTACGACAAGATCGCCACCGAAGCTTCATACTCACAAAGTCAGAATGGTCTGTTCCTTATTCTAGGGGGCTTCTCCAATCAATCGGGCGCTAGAGCTACGTCGCAGCGCACGCTGACGGTAGTAATCAAGTTTGTAAACGAGAAAGTCGATTCGTTTACGTATCACCAGAGCAAATTCTAAGGCCTCCAACATGAGATCCCTACTTGTGGTAGCTGCAATGGGTTTAGTATCCATTACTGGCTGCACAATTGTAAGTCAGCAGCGCACAGCACCTACTCCGCAATCCCAGCTGCAGGTGCGTGAATTTCAGACCCGCGAGTTCGATACGAACGATGTGAGGTTAGTTATGAAGGCTTGCTTAAACGTCTTACAGGACGATGGCTTCGTTGTCAAAAACGCTGTAATTGACCTGGGCTTACTGACTGCTGAGAAGGAAGTTCAGATTTCTGGACAATCGAGGCAGGCTGCTTCTAACGACGACTACTGGCTGGATGTTTTTGAGAGTGTGTTTCGGTCCTCGCCCAATCGATCGCGGACGAACAGATCGAAGGATGAAGTCCGGTATGCAAAGTTTCGAAAGATCGAAGTCAGCCTTAACGTTAGCGAACTGGGTAGGCGTTCTAAGGTCCGTGCGAACTTTCAGGCAAAGACATTCGACAATAATGGACAACCGCTAGACGTTGAAGCGGTCAACGATCCGGTGTTCTACCAGACGTTTTTCGCAAAGGTCGACAAAGGCATCTTTATTCAGAAGCAAGGTTTCTAGAGCCGTATGACCATCGCTCGTAAAATTTTCATTGTCTTCGTTACGCCTCTGCTCTTGTTAGCTGGGGCGTTTTCATTGCAAGCCCAGGACTTCCTCACCACGGTTAAGAGTGGCGATGTACCGGCCGTGCAGAAGCTTTTGAAGAAGGCTAAAGTAGACGTAAATGAGCAGGATGCCGAAGAGCTTACACCGCTTATGGTGTCTGCTATCGCTGGTGATAGCGTTATGGTGCAGCTCCTTCTTGAGCACAACGCTAATCCGAATGTTCAGGCCCTTAACGGGATGACTGCCCTTCATGCCGCCGCTTTTCATAGCCGCGAACCCGTCATGGTCCTCCTACTGTCCTTCGGTGCCAAACCAAATCTCGTCGACAACAAAGGCAGAACGCCCTTGTTAGTTGCGTCCCAGATTGAGATAACCAATCCTGTAACGATCTTACTTGAGGGTGGAGCTGACGTCGAAGCCAAAGACAAGGCAGGTAACAACGCCCTTATCCTTTCATGTGGCAACCGACACCTGAATATTCTCTCAGAGCTACTGCGCGGTAAGGCAAATCCAAATGCGCGCGATGCAAAAGGCAGAACAGCCCTCATGTTGCTGGCTGTTCTTGGTGAATCTGAAATGATGCAGGTGCTGTTAAAGTATAAACCCGATCTTACTGCAGTGGACTATTCGTTAAAGTCGGCACTTACATACGCCAAAGAGTTCCGTCGCAAGACGGTCATTAAACTTCTAGAATCGTCGGGTGCTAAATAGGTTTGTCTGGCGCTAAATAGAATCGTCGGGCGCCATGTGGCACCTGTCTTAGCCGATTCGAAACTACTTTTATAGTTCGCATTACTTTTTTTGTACATCTTTGCCTCACCGATATCCGATCCACACACTCGGAGTTTCGGTTTAGGCACACACTCATTGTCGCGTAGACGTTAGCGATTCCTGTCTCACTATTAGTTATGTACTGTTATGTCGCTTGAAAGCACATCCAAGCTGACGCGTATTTGCGTGTTCTACGATGGGAACTACTTCCTTCACGTAAGCAACTATTACGCGTTTAATCACTCACGGAATAGCCGCATAAGCATTAGCGGTTTACATGAGTTCCGCCATCAGGTCGCGGCAATGGAGAACGAGGACGTTCGACTTTGTCAGATCGTAGATAGCCATTTCTTTCGTGGACGCATTCCTGCGCAGGAAGCACAACAGCGAGGAAACCTGCTGTACTACGAACGCGTGTTCGACGATATCCTCATGTGGGAAGGCGTAATTACACACTACCTGCCTGTGCGCAACAACGGTGGCAGAAGAGAAGAAAAGGGCATCGATGTCTGGATGGCTCTCGAAGCATACGAAATGTGTCTGCTCAAGAAACTCGATGTAGTTGTGCTTATCACAGCCGATGGCGACTATGTACCTCTTGTGCGAAAACTCAACACGTTAGGCACCCGCGTAATGGTTTTGTCGTGGGACTTTGAGTTTATGGATCAAGAAGGAAAACAAATTGTCACTCGAACTTCACAAGACCTTCTAGAAGAAGTAACCTATCCTGTGTCGATGCACGAAGTAATTGAGAACCGGACACGTAAGAACGATCCTCTCGTTCAAAACCTCTTCGTTAACAACGAGGCGCGCCAGAATCGTCCAGCCCAAATCATGCCAAGCTATGTACGCGAAGCATTCCCACATCAATCCTTCTTAGAACCGCCATTAAGCAGCGCAGCAGCGCCCATCACAGGACAGATGGCCAACTTCGATGACTCCAATCAGGATCGTTTCGACAGCGACATTCTCAGTTTGAAAAATGGATACGGTTTTATAAAGTACGCACCTAACAATCTGTTCTTCCATCATAAGGATTTGCTGAATGCGCAATTCCCTGAATTGCAAGAAGGCGACCCTGTCGAATTCAGCATCGGTTATAATGCCGAAGGTGAGCCTGTTGCCAAGAACGTACGTTGGATGGCATACGTAGAGGAAGAAGAAGGGGCGTAAATAGTAATGTTGAGGAAGATTGTATCGAAGCTGCCTGACGTTGGCACCACCATATTCACGGTGATGACAAATCTTGCCAACGAACACGGCGCAATCAATCTCGCTCAGGGATTCCCAGACTATCCCGCACCATTAGAGCTGATAGAACACTTGGCCACCGCAGCACGCGGTGGCCATAATCAGTACGCACCAATGCGTGGCTTACCAAGCCTCTGTGCGGCGATAGCAGAAAAGTATAACATCGTTCACGACGTTTCTGTCGACCCCGAAACTCAGATTACAATTACTCCTGGCGGTACGTCTGCATTGTTTACTGCAATTGCGGCAACTGTTCGCACCGGCGACGAAGTAATCATCTTCGAACCTGCCTACGATAGTTATGCGCCAGCAATCCTGGTGAATGGGGGCGTCGTTCGCCCCTCGCGTCTTCGCGCACCCTACTACACTCCCGACTGGGATAACGTACGCTCACTGATCAATGATCGCACGGTAATGATCATCGTGAACACGCCGCACAATCCAACAGGAACGATGTGGGCTGCCGATGATATAGACACCCTTGCAGCCTTGTGCGAAAACACACGCATTGTAGTACTTAGCGACGAAGTGTACGAGCTTGTGACGTTCGATGGAAGGGGTTACTGTTCGCTACTCGCTCACAGGGGGCTTGCCGAACGGACGTTTGTTGTGACGTCTTTTGGCAAAACCTATCACGTGACAGGATGGAAGGTCGGTGCTTGTGTAGCCTCGGCTCAGCTGACAACCGAATTTCGAAAGGTCCATCAGTTTCTGTCATTCAGCGTACACACTCCAACGCAGTTTGCACTTGCAGCCATGCTCAGCAATGCATCGTCGTACCTAAGTCTGCGCACGTTTTTTCAAGCTAAACGCGATCTGTTCGCTTCGATGGTTGAAGGCAGCGCATGGACCATTCGTCCCTGTAGTGGCAGCTACTTTCAGTTGCTGGGATACGAAAACATTACGAGAGAAGCAGACCTGTCTTTCGCGCGACGTCTAACCATCGATGCAAAGGTTGCAAGTACTCCGCTCTCACCATTTTATTCGACGTCTAATGACATGAGCGACACGGTGTTGCGATTCTGTTTTGCTAAGACCGACGAGACATTAAAGCGAGCTGCAGAGCAACTATGCAGGTACGATGTCGACGCACACACCTAGGCTACCGCAGGTACGATGTCGACGCGCACACCCAGGCTAGCATCGGCACATCCCGAGGCGATTTCCTGAACGAGTGTGAGCGACTGTGTGCTGTACTTGTCGAGGACCTCATTTACTGTATCGGGTTCATCATAAAAAAGTGTATGATATGCAACACTATCGGCAACGCCCGAGACCCTTTGTAGTTCTGCGGCGAGACTAGTACGCAGTTTGTTTACAGCTTTCGTTCGGTCTGCCTCGGTACATGTCGTAGAAGCTATGCTAGAGGTTATTGCGCTAACGAGCTGGTCTGCTGTGACGTCTTCGCGCGACGCATAGGCATAAAAGGTTAACAACGAATCGTGCAGTCGTTTATCTACAAATGCCCCCACGCTCGAAGCAATTTGTTGCTCTTGTACAAGTGATCGGTACAGGGGGGAACTCCGACCACTTCCTAATATCGTAGCAGCTATTTCTGCAGCATACGATGCGTCATCGAGCAATCCTGGAACGTGGAAAGCAAGAAAGACTGCAGGCATGGGAACTGCGTCGGGCACTATTCCGTGGGTTCCCATTCTTCGCCACGCTGCGTCGAAGACGTTGCGTTCTGTAATAGAAGTCGGGGCGTTTATGCCACCGAAATGACGTTCCGCTAGTTCGGTGGCATGTTCAGGCGTGACGTCTCCCGCAACACATAGTACTGCGTTTGCTGGCTGGTAAAACCGGTCAAAAAAGCCTTTCGCATCAGCCATCGTAACACCTTCTACATCATCGGCAGAACCATATACTTCCCACGAGTACGCCGACTGTGGGTCGAAGGCCTGTTCCTCCATGGCGTGACGCCATTTACCGTAGGGTTGGTTTTCGACGTTCTGTTTTATTTCTTCTACCACCACACTGCGTTGTGTAGAAAGAGCATGGTCTGTTATCATGAAAGCGCGCATCCGTTCCGATTCTAACCAATAACCCAACTCAACCTGATGCGCAGGTAGGTTGATGTAATAGGTTGTGTAATCGAAGGTCGTGTAAGCGTTGTTTGTGCCCCCGGCTTTTGCGCAATACGTGTCGTATTGCTTTACCAAAGCATTCGAGGTGTTATCGAACATAAGGTGTTCGAATAGGTGCGCTAGCCCCGTTTTGCCCCTTACCTCGTCGTGGGAGCCGACTCGATACATGACGGTGACGTTAACAACGGGGGCCCCGTGGTCTGGACATACGACCACTCGAAGTCCATTAGAAAGAACACTCTGGTGAATTTTGATTGCTGGCATAGATAGCGAACATACGATTATGTTTGCGTGAACATGGACACCTTGAACTGGCTAAGCCAACTCCTTGCAATAGACTCACCCTCCGGCTTCACCGAACGGGCGTCAGTTTTTCTTGTCGACTCGCTGCGAGAGTTGGGCCTCGACCCTAAAAGGACTGGGAAGGGGGCTGTTACGTGCAGTCTCGGCGCAGAGCCACGTCTTACCTTAGCTGCACACACCGACACGCTCGGCGCTGTTGTTAGCTCAATTCAAGGCGACGGAACCCTCAGGTTCTCCTTAATTGGTGGTCCGCTGTTGCCAACCTTCGAAAGCGCCTACGTTCGAGTTCATACTAGAGGCGGATCTGTCGTGCAGGGCACCGTGCTGCTGGACAATCCTTCTGCACATGCTAATAATAAGGCAGCGACAAAAGAGCGGACAACAGACACTATGCATGTTCGCCTCGATGAAAAGGTGTCAAACGCCGACGATGTACGAGCCCTGAACATTAGCGTGGGCGATATCGTCGCCTTCGATACGCGCTGCACCGTACTCCCGAACGGCTACATAAAGAGTCACTTCCTCGACAATAAAGCTGGGTGTGCTGTCCTGTTTGACGTAGCTAAGAGTTTGAAAAATAACGGCTTAACTGTTCCTGTAGAGCTGTATTTCAGCGTTTACGAAGAGGTTGGGCATGGAGGAGCGGGTGGCTATGCACCGACCATGGAAGAGTTGCTCGTAATTGATATGGGCGTCGTTGGTGATTCACTTCAGGGTAACGAAACGCTCTGTTCTATTTGCGCAAAAGACTCTGGTGGACCGTATGATTATGGTTTTCGCACGAAGTTGACCGAAATTGCAGAACAAAACAGAATTCCACATGCTGTAGATGTATATCCATTCTACAGTTCTGACGGAACGGCAGCTTGGAGAGCGGGTGTTGATGCCAGGGTGGCGCTTATCGGACCTGGTGTTCATGCATCACACGGAATGGAACGAACACACATCGACGGAATCAATGCCACGACTGAACTTTGTTTGGCTTACATCAAACACAGGTTCGCTACGTCGTAGGGCAGCAAAATTCCTAAAACAGAAAGGTGAGGCAGTATGGCAAAACTTAGTGCCATCGGTCTAGATCCAAAGAAAACACAGCATTTGGCTGACGAACTCAACGTTTTGTTAGCAAACTATGCGGTTTTCTATCAAAATGTCCGTGGTTTCCACTGGAATATTCGTGGAGAAAAATTCTTTGAACTACACATCAAGTTCGAGGAATTGTACACCGATCTGCAGTTAAAGATCGACGAGGTTGCAGAGCGTATTCTCACCCTCGGGAGTACTCCCTTTCATTCGTTTGCAGCCTTCACGAAAGATTCAACAGTAAAACCTGTTGAGAATGTCCGTGACGGACGTCGTGCCATTCAGAGCATCGTTACCTCTTTCGGAGTAATACTCCAATTGCAACGAGAACTGCTTGAGCTTTGCAACGATGCTAAAGACGAAGGCACGAATAGTATGCTAGGCAACTACATTCAGGCACAAGAAAAACTTGTCTGGATGTACACCTCGTACTTAAGCGCCTAAACGTTCGCCCCACAAAGGCAACACATAGCCTCAGGTCTCTACATATCTCATTTTTTCACTGCGATAAAACGTTCTCCCGAAGATTTCCACGGGTGCACATTATCGCAGTGTAAAATATTTGTAAAGTGTTCGTTCTTATACAGACAACGACGTGGGCAAGAAGAACCTTTGATTTGTTATCCGCCTCGCCGACCGCAACTTTGTGTGTTACCCACAACTTTTTAGTCGCTTTGGTAGTCCGTAAACCCAACACATTAAAGTAGTTAGGTCAATCCGGAACTATTAATCCACAGTTTCCACAGTATTACTATAACTACTCTTCTCTTAACCCTCTAAAGAGAAGAAATAAGATGATGATAGAGCGTGGAGGAACGGACGATTTGCAGTTGGCGGTCTGTGTGTTGCAGTTTGGACCATGTTCAACATCAGTCCAACACAAATCACATCGAAGCCACAGCACAGATCAAAACCACAGCCCACGTCAAATCACATCGAAGCCACAGTACGGCCGCAGGCACGCAGGAACGTCGATGTGACCATCAGGGCGCTGGTACTGCTCGAGCAGCGCAACCATAATTCTACTGGTTGCCAAGCCACTACCGTTTAGGGTGTGCACGAATTCTGGTTTTGAAGATGGGGTGTCTTTGAACCGAATATTTGCACGTCGAGCCTGGAACGATTCAAAGTTTGTACAGGAGCTAACCTCTAACCATTTCTGTTCACAGGGCGACCAAACCTCGAGGTCGTATGTCTTCGACCCGCCAAACGTCATGTCACCCGTGCTAAGAAGTAGCACCCGATAGGTGAATCCAAGAGCACGCAAATGCGATTCTACATCGTTCACCAACAGCTCGAGTTCGTCGTACGATGTCTCTGCTCTGACAAACTTTACTAATTCAACTTTGTTAAATTCATGAACGCGAAGAAATCCTCTGGTATCCTTGCCGTAACTGCCCGATTCGCGTCTAAAACAAGCTGAGTAGCCAGCATACTTAATTGGCAAAGCTGCTGCATCGAGCATTTCATCGCGGTGAAAATTTGTAATAGGCACCTCAGCAGTCGGAATCATGTACAACTCGTCTCTTTCCATGTAGTACATATCATCATGATTTTTCGGCAGCTGTCCCGTACCACGCAGCGAGGTAGAGTTTACCATGAACGGCGGAAGTATCTCGGTGTACCCACGGTCGTTCGTATTTGTATCGAGGAAGTAGTTAATGAGAGCACGCTCCAGCCGAGCCCCTTTGCCAACATAGAAACCAAACCCGGTTCCCGTAACCTTCGCACCACGTTCGAAGTCGAGGATGCCAAGATCGCGTCCAAGCTCAAGGTGGTCTTTGCGCCATTCGCGCTCGATACAAATTCCTTCACGTCGTACCTCCACATTTTCTTCAGCAGATTTTCCTACAGGAACAGAAGCATGAGCCATGTTTGGAATGCGCATCATGATGTCATCTATCTGCTCTTCAACTGTTCTTAAATCTTCGTCAAGGTTCTTTATTACGTCGCCAACCTCGCGCATTTCAGTGATCTGTGAGGTGGCGTCGTCACCCGACCTCTTTTTCAGGGAGATCTCTTGTGAGACAGCGTTACGACGAGCTTTTAAGTCTTCGACCCCCTGGATAAGGGTCCGCCGCGTCGCGTCGAGGGTCATCAACAGATCTAGGTCGCTCGAATCATTTTTCCTGAGACAATTCTCACGGACGACATCGACGTTTTCACGAATGAATTTTAGGTCAAGCATGGTTGCAATGGTTAATCAGAAGAAGGTTGCAAAATAGCACCTGACATGGGCTAAGCGTCTAAACACTATTTTTAGAGTAACTACGATGCTGAAATTTGAGTTCTGTAGTCTACAAGTACACCGCCATATAAAGAGTACGTAAATGAGAAAACCAATTCTGTCTATACTCGCATTAACAATTGTAGCCTGTACTCTTACAGCTCAGCGGTTAGAATTCCTTTCGCCATTACCCGGCTCTTCATCGGCACCACCAACAATGATTATCGTGCTCCGTTCATCGCATGTTATCTCGGGTATGCCCGAAACACTGCATAAGAACATTCGCGTTACAGGCGAAGGCCGAAGGCCGATCTATGTAAACGTCAGGCGAGCCTCGGACGAAAGGACACTGAACATCATCCCAATTACGAGGTTGAAGGAACTTGAGACAATTACGGTAACAGTTCAAGCTGGCAGGGGGCTTCCTGATACAACTTTTCAATTCACAACAGTACGTGTTCCACACAACACCGAAATCGTTAAAGGTGATGGAGGAGTACAAGTAGACCCCTTACCCTCAGACTTTCCGCCTATAACTGTGACGACAAATTCAGGAGCTACTCCGCTCGATTTGTACATAGCACCAAACAGCAGAATTACTCCTGAAAAGTACGGGCGGTTTTCAATGGCGCTCGACACAACTGGAGCGCCGCGGTCATTCAAACGGTTGAGCTACTGGCCGTTCGATTTTAAGGTGCTTCCGAACGGACGTATGAGCATTAGCCGTTTTCAGCCATCTGCTGGTGCTAGCACTGCGTCAAAGATTTATGTAATGGATACCTCTTGGGCAGTGGCAGACAGTATCGAAAGTGGCAACGGCTACCTGACGTCGTTTCACGACCACATGGTGTTGCCGAATGGGCATATCGTGGTACAAGCTTTTGAGGATGTCATCATGGATTTGAGTACGATAGTAGAAGGTGGAAACCCTGCTGCTATCGTTGTACAGGGTATCATTCAGGAGCTAGATCAGGACAGGAATGTTGTGTTTCAATGGCGGACACTCGACCATATTCCAGTAACGGATTCGTATGAGGACTTGAAGGCGGCAACCATTCGATACGTTCACAACAATGGCGTCTGGGTCGACCACGATGGCGATTTGCTCGTCAGCCTTCGTCATTGTTCATCGGTAATTCGAATAGATCGTGCTTCGGGCAACATAAAGTGGCTCATGGGTGGAAAGCGCAATCAGTTCACGTTTACAAGTGCTGTTGCCGGTGTAGCAGACCCCGTCTTTTCGTACCAGCATGACATTCGCCGCACGAAAAATGGCATCTCTTTATTTGACAATGGCACGTTTAGAATTCCACAGTATTCACGCGCTGTCGATTATCGAATTGATGAGAATGCAAAGACAGCCGAATTAGTTTGGACATACCGTCATACACCCGAGATCTACACGTCTCTTCAAGGGGGCGTTCAAACGCTCTCTAACGGACACAGAGTCATTGCTTGGGGCAGCGCAGCTGCAAACGGTCACCCAGGTGTTACAGAAGTAGATTCTAACGGAGTGGTTGTATTCGAAGCCACTCTTCCTAAAGAGTTGTTCGTGTATCGTGCGCAACGACACGCATGGCCTCCGGGGCAGCCATCCGACACGGTCTTTAAAGATGAGGTACTTCCGGGCAACACCTATACCTACAGCACCGCAACCGACACAGTCGGAATAGTTGTGACATTTACCTCATTCACATCGGCGTTTTACAATGCCACAAAAGGAAAACGATTTCCGTATTCACCGATCAACCCACGGTTCGAGGGTGTTGCTCCGAATGTCTACCCATTGCGTATCTGGCTCACTCAAGAAGGAATTACGGACAGCAGACTCGAGGTTCGTTTTAATCTGAATGTTTTAGGTCTTTCTAAAACTTCCGGATATGAAGTATATCATCGTCCGACAATTGGTAACGGAACGTTCACCAAGCTCCTAACACAGTTCACACCCGATAAGAGAACGCTCGTTGTAGCTGGTACCGACTTTGGAGAATTACTCATTGCCGACGCTATAACCACACCCACACAAATTTTGTCGCCCATTGCCGTTAGTCCTATCAATGGTGTAAAGGTGCTGGCTGGCATACCGCATACATTGCAAGTGTCTCCACGAGGTGCATTTGACAGCCTACAAGTCCAGGGATCAAGAGATAGCACATTTGCGGGCGATCAAATAGTATTCGACGGTACAACGAGATCTGACAAGGTTGTAACAACTCCAATCTTTGAAGTGCAGGGTCAGCGTTATTACTGGAGAACTCGAGCATTCTATGGCGCCTTGGTATCGGAATGGACTGTAGCCATGTTTGAATTATCGGCCCCTTACCTGACCCTTGACCTACCATTAAATAAATTTATAACTTATTTGGATAAAAACGCTCCAATTCTGTGGAAGACGACTTCTGTGGGACTTGGCCGTATAGACCTCATCACAAAGGACAACGTAATTCTAATCAAGGACTCGGTGAAGTTGCAGAACCAAGGGTACTTGTGGAAGGTGCCGCTTAACACGCCGGTAGGCACTGGTTATGCAATTCGCATCACAGCGTATGACGACGCACCACTAGCCGATCAGTCTGACACCATCGTCGAGGTCCAGATTCTAAATGGCATAGGAGACTTCAAAGAAAAAGCGCAACGAATTGTTGTCTCTCCGCAACCCTCGTCTTCATCACTGACATTGCAGGGTGAGTTCATAACAAACGCTTCTCAGATAATGCTCTTCAATACTGACGGTGCACTAGTGTTGTCTGCTGCCGGCAGTGGCACGCACGAACAAACACTCAACGTTGAGGCATTGCCGCAAGGCGCTTACAGATGTGTGCTTCTTGGCAGCAATAACGTCATTGCAATTCCCGTGATGATTGTCCGCTAGCAAACGCACATGCAGCGTATACACAAATGCACTCGTGTTAACGCAGGTAGAGCGACAACACAGACACATCAGACGCAGACACGCCTGGTATACGCGAGGCTTGTCCGAGAGATTGTGGACGTATCCGCGTGAGTTTCTCTCTGGCTTCGGTAGAGAGAGATTGAACGTCGGCGTATGAGAAGTTGCCGGGGATGACTTTTTGTTCGTGATCGGCAAAGCGTTCGACGTCGCGCATTTGCTTCTGTATGTAGCCATCGTATCGAATAGCGGTTTGTACTTGCGTTACCGTTTCGTCGTGTTCGTCGAGCAAGTCGTTCATGCCAAAAGAAGCAAGGTCGAGTAGGGGACGTAGAGGAACGGTCGGACGTCGTGCGATGTTGATTAGAGGAGTCGCTTCTGTTATTACATCCTCTTCGTACTTATTAAGCAATGGGTTTACAAGCGTTGGTTGTGCGCGTGCTTCCAAGGTGAACGCATGAATTTGTTCTTTCAGATCCAAGTTGCGTTGCCATGATTTTCTTGCTTCATCAGAGACCAACCCCAGTCGGTTTCCGTGAGGCAACAACCTGTCATACGCAGTGTCTGTGCGAAGTAGAAGGCGATACTCTGCCAACGACGTAAATATTCTATAAGGCTCTTCGGTGTTCTTGTTTACCAGATCATCAATTAGAACGCCGATGTACGCTTCAGAGCGCTTTAGAACAAAGCCCCCTTCGCCCCTTACCTTTAGTGCGGCATTAATTCCGGCCATTAAGCCCTGGCTTGCGGCTTCCTCATACCCCGACGTACCGTTAATCTGTCCAGCAAAGAAGAGTCCATCGATGGCCTTCGTCTCCATTGTGAACTTCAGCTGATACGGATAGAAGAAGTCGTACTCGACGGCGTATCCATGACGCAGAATGCGAGCGTGCTCCAGCGCAGGAATAGAGCGAAGGCCGAGCTCCTGAATATCTGCAGGCAGACTTGTCGAATACCCGTTCACGTAGACTGTGTCTGTGTTGAGGCCCTCTGGCTCGAGCACAATGACATGCGAGTCGCGATCGGGGAATCGCGAGATCTTGTCTTCGACAGACGGACAATACCGAGGTCCGGCCCCTGTAATGCGTCCAGTAAACATTGGTGAGCGCTCGAATCCGGTTCGTAGAATCTCGTGCGTACGGGCATTTGTTGAGGTTGCAAAACACGACAGTCGGTTTACTACCGCTCTGGTGCGCATAGAAAAAGGTCTCGGCGACTCGTCGCCGGGATGGGGCACAGTTTTACTTAGATCTACCGACGCGGCGCTTACACGCGGCGGCGTACCTGTTTTAAGACGTCCCTTTTGCAGTCCATGCGCCAAAAGCATGTCCGACACGTGGTTTGAAGCCTGCTCTCCGACTCTACCGCCCTTGGTGTCGGTTGTACCAGTCCACATCACTGCATTAAGGAATGTACCCGAGCATAAGATCACTGTCTGGGCAAGTACTTCGGTATTCGTGCTCGTTCGTACACCTCGCACATGCGAATCTTGGGTGAGAATCTCCTCTACACGCTCTGGAATGATCGTGATACCTGGGGTTTGCGTCAGAAGGGCTTGAGCGAAGGCAGGATAGAGCTCATTGTCGTTTTGGCTTCTAGGAGACCATATAGCAGGTCCTTTCGAAGCGTTAAGCGTCTTGAACTGAATACCGCTCGCATCGGCAATTCGCGGCATTACGCCACCCAAGGCGTCAATCTCTTTAGCAAGGTGACCTTTTGCTGAGCCCCCTATCGACGGATTACAAGAAAGACGTCCAATTGTATGCCTTTCCATGCTTACGAGGCCTACCCTTAGACCCATCCGAGCGGCTGCAGAGGCGGCTTCTATGCCAGCATGGCCTCCACCTATAACAATACAGTCAAATTTCATGTTTTTATGTTCCACGTGGAACGTGTTTCACGTGGAACGTCATAATAGCATCTTGTGCATAAGGTATTCATCGACATACGTATTATCAATTTTCATTGCGTGCAATTCAGTTCCATAGACCGAGAAACCTAGACGCAGATATAGAGCAAAGCTGGCGTCATTATGCTTGCTGACCGATAAATGGATGAGTTCACAACCAACTACGTCCTGGGCTGAGCCAATAATGGTTCTAACGAGCTCTGTTGCCAAGCCACGATGACGAAATTCCGGGCGAACATACAATCCCCAAAGTCTGCCTTTGTGCCGTACCTTGGAACGTGCGTACTCGCATGAAAATCCGACCATGGCAGCAATTTCACCGTCCGGCTGCACAGCTCCAAGAATAAACTGGTAGGGGAAGTTCACAAAAAGCTCAAAGCGCTGCTCTTTCAGCAGTATCGACAAATTCTCAAACCATTCGTAATCCGAACCAAACAACTCGGGTGCGTGCACAAGGGCGTGACGCTGTATGTCTACAAATGCAGCGAAATCGTCGACCTCGAGTGGTCTGAGTACGTAATTGGTCATCGAGAATTCCTGTACGAGTTCATAGAGCTACTTTCCTATGCAGAATCGAGAAAAAACAGCGTCAAGTACGTCTGGACTCCATGTCTCACCGTTTATCTCGCCAAGTAGGCGTAGGGCGCTACGGATGTCAACGGCTATGCAATCGTTGTCTAAGCCTGTGTCGATTGCTGCAATAGCCGAACCTAGGTGTTGTGCCATCTGACCGAGCAGGATGGCCTGACGACGATTTACGAGTACATCCTGAATGCCCTCGGTAGACGCGCGAACCTGCGTTAGAAGTTCAGAGCGTAGGTCATCGAGGCCAAGACCTTCTGTGGCAGAGCAGAACAGTGTTGCTGAAGCATTGCCGTCTGCTACGTGAGATGTCGGGTGAACTGCATCAAACTTGTTGTGAATCAATAGAACCGTCGACGTTGGAAAGCGTTGTTGAATATCGTCAACAAGGGAAGCGGAATGGCCGAGTCCTTGGGTGATATCATTCACTACAAGAATTAGGTTGCTCTGTTCGATAAGCGACGTGGTTAGATAGATGCCTTGCAGTTCGATAGAGTCTAAGGTCGACCGAATGCCGGCTGTATCATGTAAAAGTAGCGAGTACCCTTGAACAAACAGTGGTTCTGTTAGAAAGTCTCGGGTGGTGCCAGGTAAGGGGCTGACGATGGCGCGCTCGCGCTGCAGAAGGGCATTAAAGAGTGAGCTCTTACCGGCATTCGGATATCCAACAATAGCGCAGACAAAACCAGAACGTAGGACTTCTGCAGCTTGAGCACTAGATGCCAGGGTCGAGGCAAGCTCCATGAGACCAGTAATGATGCGGCGCAGTTCTGGTTTACTAACAAATTCTATGTTTTCTTCCGAGAAGTCAAGTTCGAGTTCTAACAGACCAGTAGCATGTAATAACGCTTCTCTAAACTCTTCTAGACGCTTTGTGAAGCCGCCCGCAAGCTGCCGAGCGGCGGTTTGTGCGCCGAGACGAGATTGTGAGTGTATGATGTCACCTACAGCTTCTACTTGCGTGAGATCCATCTTGCCATTGAGAAATGCACGTTTTGTGAACTCACCTGGTTCGGCCAGCCTAGCATTCTGTTGGAGCAGCGATTCGAGAATCTGTTGAATGACATGATGTCCACCGTGGCACCCAATTTCTATTACATCCTCGCCGGTATATGAATTAGGGGATCGGTATATCATGACGGTGACAGCGTCTATCCGAACTGTGGCCGTAGACCACCAACCGTAGTGGATTGTGTGATCCTTGGCTTCGGTTAGGGGCGCTTTAGAACGGAATAACTCGTTGCACATGGCAATGGCATGCGCTCCGGAAACACGAATAACGGCAAGCCCTGCCGTCCCGGGCGGCGTGGCAACTGCGCAAATTGTATCGTGTTGAATAGGCATTATGAACTACCAAAATACGCTGCCGCAGCACAGGCAAGTTTGACGCGTATCTTTACCTCTTGACGAAGTCATGAAGTATGTTGTCCTTTCATAACCTTATTTATAATAACGTGCTGCGTCCAATTGAGTTTCATCTACCGATCGTCTCGTCTACAAACGATTATGCTAAAGAGCTTCTCGTCTCGTACCCGTATGTGTTGGTGACGGCTCAGCATCAAACGGCGGGACGTGGACGCAAGGGCCGGGCATGGCACGGTGACTACGGTGCAAACATCTATGCTTCGGTTGGAATAAGACACTCGGGAGACGTAACCACCGACGAACTTTCCGCTTATATGGGCCGAGGTGCTCAAAGCGTGTTACGCGTGTTAAGAAAACACAGCCCAAATGCATTCTTTCGTCTTAAGTACCCTAATGACGTGCAAGCAAAAACCGAACAAGGATGGGCCAAGATTGCGGGTGTGCTTGTCGAACACGAATTCCAAGGGAGTCGTTGTACGTCGACGGTTGTAGGGCTGGGAATAAACGTAGAGCAGCGTGTTTTTCCTGACAATATCACTCAACCGTGCACATCATTAAGGCTGCTTGATGTCGGTGTTGCCGTATCTTCCTTACTTAATGATCTCCGCGATGTGATGGCCGAGCTAATGACGCGACCTTGGTTTGATGTTCATGAGACCTGGGTGCAGGAACTAGACATGGGTAGCAAGGATATACGCATTGCTGAAACTGAAGGCACGTGGAAATTTGTCAGGATTGCGTCAGACGGACGCTTGATCGTACGTAACGTTGTAACACAGATGGAACGGACCGTAACAGATGGCGACACTGTACGATACCAAGATTGAATTAAACGGACTTGAATATGGCATCTGCGGCATAGATGTCGGCAATAGCCGTGTTAAGATTCATCATGACGAAGAATTTCTCTCCTTCCCTTACGACAAAGAATGGAAGAAAAACGTCCAACACCACTTTCGTGACCACACTGTCCGACGTTATCTCATCGGATTGTCGAGTGTTAACCCTAAGCAGACAACAGCAATCGTCAAGGTGCTTCAACGCATCCCTGGCCACATGGTACTAAATGCGCATTCCCTTCTCATGCGGAATGAAAAGCTCGTCTCTTTTGGCAACGTAGAAAACGCTGGCATAGACAGACTACTCGGTGTAATCGGAGCGATGCACCACACACGTCCACCACTTATTACAATCGATTGCGGAACGGCTATCACCATCAATGTTGTTTCGGCCGATAAGGTTTTTCTTGGTGGCGCAATATTCGCAGGTCTTTCTACCCAGCTATTTGGTTTATCGAAGCAGACGGCTGCTATCCCCGAGCTTAAATATTCTGAGCCATCATCTGTTATTGGCCAGAACACAAAAGACTCTCTTATGTCGGGTGTGACAGCATCTGCTGTTGGCGGCGTTGCTAACATAATTCGCAATGTTCAGAAAAGCACCTTCAATGGCAAGGCCGTTCCTGTGCTTCTTACGGGTGGCGAGAGCGAGCACCTTATCGAGCCCCTTAACCAAGAGGGTATTACAACAGAAACGCATCCGCACATGGTAACAGAAGGAATTCTTGCTCTGATGGCAAACGCGGCGCGTATCGATATTCAAGACTCTGTTATCGGCAAGATTCCAAATTAAGCGATCGTCAAGTATCGGAAAGATTCCCATCTAGATAGCGTCAGCATAGGACGTGCTAGGTCGACGGTCTTAAAATGCGTGCCCGAGACCGATGCTTACCTGAAGGTTCTTAAAACCGAGGGCGTTCGGACGGTTGACGATAAATGGGTGACTCTTTGAAGGGTCGTATACGCTGGTCGCAAGGTCTATGCGTAAGGGGCCAACAGGGGTCGCGAACCTGTAACCAAAACCCGTTGCTAACACAGAATTATAGATGAAGTCTAACAGTTTTGCCTTGCCATATAAGTCTGGCGTTAACCGATTAAATGCATTGCCAAAGTCGGCAAACCATGTAATGCCGCTTTTTTCAATAAAGCCAGCGAGTACGTCGCCAAAATTACTTGGTCTAGGGAAGGTATAACGTAATTCCACTCCAAGTTCGAACAGGGTGCCGCTACCAAGAATGTTCGATTGAATGGCTGTAAGTGATGGGTCGCTGTCTTTTATAATGCCAGAGCCAGTGTCATGTAACTGACGCGATGCGTAGCTGCGAATACTTGAAGCGCCGCCGGCAAAGAACTGACGTTCTAGGGGGACATACACATTCCTTTTATCACTACTAAATCGTTCATAATCCAGTAAAAAAATGTGTCCCACATTGAATTTTGTTGCGGCTATGAGTCTTGGGCGCAGCGAACTAACAGTGGTGTTGTAAAACTGCATTCTGACAAACTTGCCTGCTCCAGTGCCATATTCAACAGATCCGGACGTGAACGTACCTTTTGTCGGATCGACGGGATTGTCTCTATGTTCGCCGCGAAGAGTAAGACCTGCGAATATGCCAGTGAAAAAACCTAACAAGCCGGTCTCGGTTCTTAGGTGGTTATCGAGGACTTCGAATGTTGTAAACGTGCTAATTACATTCTGACTGTCTTGAAGTGTGCGACTATCGCCTAACGCACTATCGAGAGCATCTCTAAAATCGAGTGGAATTTGCCTATCAACTGAAAAGCTCAACTCAGCGCTGTTGATAAAGACGAATTGATAGAGGCTGATAGGAAATTTTAAACTCGCTCCGAATGATTCGAGCTTGAACGTACTAATCAGATTTCTCTTCGAGTAATAGGTAGAAGTCTGCAAACCAACACGCATATCCATAATCCGCGCCGCGTGTGGCTTTGCGAAGGTCAGCGAGAACAGCACTTCATTCTCTAGGGTTTGACCCTGGAAAATCCGACTCACATCCTGAAACACGTATTGAGCAGTAGCGCTGCCTACTTCGGCCCCACCCAACACGTTTCGGTATTGAGCATTTGCGCCGATACCGACATTAACAAAATTGTCGAGCGCTGTCTGATAGACAAGGAAACTAATGCTGGCATCATACGGCTTGCTGTTCTCTGTATACACCTTCAACCACACGACAGAGTCACCTATTCCTGGGGGCATTGAATCGCGTGGAATAGTATCGATAGCCGCCACATCGAATGTGTTTAGGCTCAAGAGATTTGACCGTGAGACAGATATACGTTGTTCGCTGTACCATTGTCCTTCCTCGATTTCGAGCTGACGTATCCTTGTAGATGTGTCTACTGAATTGTAGCCCTTTGTGTCTTCTTGTAGAATAATCTTTCCAATGCGGACACGCTTGTCGGGTTCGAACAACACGACGACAGTATCGTGTTTTCCATCATCAGAGACGCCAGTCCCCACACGCTCGACCCGAGCACGATAATACCCTGAGTTGCGCAGTACGACCACCATTTTTCGCAGTTCGGCTTCGATTGCAGCCTCCGAAAAAGGCTCGCCGTTCTTAACGGTAAACTCACTTAACACCGACTTTTTGACAGTAGAATCAACGCGGTCTAGGCCCAGGAATGCGACAGAGTCTATAACGGCCCGAGGTCCTTCGGTAATGTAGAAGGTGAGTACATTTTTTCGACTCGAGGTATCACGAGCAAACTGTGCGCGAACAGTTCCAAAGTGAAAGCCGTTTTGTGAAAGGTACTCGAGTACGGCGATGCTGTCTGCCTGTACGGTTTTTGAATTGTAATACCGCAATTCATCCATCCTATCGCGTTGGATGTTGCCAAGTATCGTTAGGATGGTATCAGGAGTAGCTGGATTGCGTCGAAGGTTGTCGTAGAAGTAGCGTGTAAGACGCCGCGTGATCGTCAAATCACTTTCCTGCGAAGCAATAACACCAATAATCTGACCTGGCGTTGTTAGGGTACATCCTTCAACACGAACTTCCTGTAGTTCGGGTTCGCGCAGCGCGGCTGCGCGGTCAGCAGCTCGAACACGCTTGACACGACGTCCGGTTTCTGTTGTATCCTGAGCGGATGCAACGGTACTGGCCATCATGCAAAGCATAACGAAGAATAAGACTTCGATGTAATGGTGTGTACGCATTAAAACAACGATCGCCCGACACGACGAGCGCGACGGGCGACGACAATATTGACGAGTATGTCAATAGTCGGTTATGTCATCGTCTTCGTTAAAAAAGATGTCATCCGACGAAGCCTCGTATTCAGGCCAAATGTCTTCGATGCCATCGTACGTGATTTCTTCGGTGTCATCGAGCTCCACCAAATTATCGATAACCTGCATTGGAGCACCAGTACGGTTAGCATAATCAATTAACTCTTCCTTGGACGCAGGCCAGGGTGCGTCTTCAAGGTACGAAGCGAGTTCAGGTGTCCAAAACATTCATTAACTCCTAGTAAGGATCACCATCGGATCAAAGCGGCGCAAAGATACGTGCGCGGGTAGGTTGTCGCAATAACTGATCTGAATTGAGCACGATTGTTTCAAGAATTCGAAGTCAGCAACCAATCTAACAACCGTAAGTCGCTAGGAGTTGTGACCTTGACGTTTGTTTCCTCGCCATCGACACAATGCACCGGAATGCCCATCATTTCAACCAGGCTGGCATCGTCTGTGCCCGTAAAGCCATGTGTAGTTGCGTACGCATGTGCGTCTGCAAGAATGTCTAGTCTGAAGCCTTGAGGTGTCTGTATACGCCTGTAGCGGTCACGTTGAGGCGTCGACACTACAATGCCGTCGTGTACCTCCTTGATCGTGTCAACAAGTGGCATACAAGGCACGGCGGCGCCATAAGTTACACCAGCGCGTCCGACGCGGTCATAGAGTTCGATCGATGCAAGTGGCCGCACAGAATCGTGAACAAAGACATAGTCGACCGTCCCGTCCGCAATTGCAGAGAGCGACCTCTTCACACTTTCCTGGCGGCTTTGGCCTCCGGGAATCAGAACTACACGCTTGTCTATCGAACTATCCTCTCTTACAGAGCACTCACGCTTCAGCAATTCGGCAGTTGTTGCCAGAGCTTCCTCAGAAACTGCCACGACTACGGTTGTGAGATTGGGCACTGAAAGTCCGGTCAGCACAGAATGAGCAAGTAACGACCGTCCTGCAAGCTTCAAAAATTGCTTAGGTGAATCATCAGCCCCATACCTGAGCCCCTTGCCCGCGGCTGGAATAATCAAGGCCCAACGCTGTGAAAGATCGATCATGACGCAATGATAAAGAAGAAGGGCGCATCCTGGAGAGGATACGCCCTTCGGAATAGACTTGAACGGGTTTGTTAGCGGACGACTACGAGAGGAACGGTTACAGTGCCTTGTGGCCCAGCTACTCGTACAGAGTATGTACCAGCAGCAACCGATGTGCCGTTGAAGCTCTTCGTGTTCCACGATGTAACAAGGCGGTCAGCGGTTGTAGACAGAGTTGCAACCTTGGCACCGCGAGCGTTTACGATTGTAATCGTTGCAGGGCTAGCAGTACGAATTGAAACCTCATCACGTGCAGGGTTTGGATAGATAGTAACGCCTGAGCGGGTTTCAAGATCGTCGACACCAGTGATCGTGGATGCGCCTATCAGCGTAATTGTTGAATTGCCCCCGTTCGAAGAGGTCAGGTTCAACTGTGCTGTCAAATTCTGTCCAACGGCAATTGGTGAAAATCTTACACAGATTTCTCCAGTTCCGCCAGCGGTAATCGTCATCGGAATCGCAGAAGTCACAGAGTACAATCCAGCGTTTGGTCCACTTATCGTGGCGTCTTCGACCGTAATGTCGGTTGTCGAACTATTTACGATCTTGATACACGAGTCTTTGGTGGTCGACTGCATTACCTCGCCATAGCTGACGTCAGCAGCTGCGGTGTAGCGAAGCACAGGAGTAGCTGTAAGATTCAGCATGCCTGTCGGTACTGGCGCATCCGTTGTAACTGTAAGTGTGCCAGTCATTGGGCTCAAGTTCTCTGCAGTAGCACGAATTGAAACTGACGATGTAGCACCTGGTGCGAGAGTGAATGGCGTTGCTGTTGCATTGGCAATTGCGAAGCCAGTACCTGTTATGCTGACATCCGAAACAGTCATGACCGCTGTTCCAGTGTTTTGGATCAGAGTCGAGAATGTTTGGGTTGTGTTGTAGCCAAGTGGAATTTGACCGAGGTCTGCTGTTTCCTGACTCATTGTGAGGCGTGGAACGAGCGATGTTGGGTCGGTAACGGTAACTCTTGCATAAGCAGAAGAGATTCCACTACATGCGTTGCTTACCGTTGCATTGTAGTAACCGGCATCGCTAAGGCTAGCACTAGGGATTGTAAGTGTTGTGCCTGTTTGACCTACAACCAGCTTACCATCCTTGTACCACTTAATGATACTCGCGTCGGATGCAGCTAATGTTAGGGTTAGAGGCTGGCCTACATTAACGTCCTTGCTTACAGGTTGTGTCGAGAACGTTGGCGTTTTCACAACGTTCACACGTACTGGGGTACTTGATACTGACAAACCACATGTACCTGTTGCAGTTACTACGTAATCGCCTGAATTAGACGTTGTCAGGTTGCTGAGCAACAGAGAGTTTGATGCGCTATTCGGAATGGTGGCACCGTTACGAGTCCAAGAATAGGTAAGACCGAATCCTTGAAACTCACTTGTGAGCGACACCGATTTACCGACACAACCTTCAACTGCTGTTGGCTGAGTAACGACTGTTGGCGGACGATAACCTGTTACCGTTACGATTGCAGATTTGACGGTAACCGCGCAGTTATTAGGGTTGGGTACGTTGGATGTTACAATCACATAGTACTGACCGTCTTGAGTGACAGCGTAGTTCGTAAACGGAAGTGTGCTGCCAGTACCAGCAACAGCAACGTTGTTTCTGTACCACTGGTACGATAGACTATTGCCCGATGCAACAACACTCAGCTGTCCGCTTGAACCAGGACACAGCGCCAGACTTGTTGGTTCGGTTGTGATGGCAGGACGTACAACAACGCTAACGACTGATGGATTGCTAATAGCAGGTGGAGCACATGTTCCCGTTATGACAAGTGTATACGAACCTTCTGAGGTTAACTGCGCGTTGTCTACTACGTAGTTGGAATCTGTTGCAAATGGAATGTTCACCCCGTCTTTGCGCCATTGGAAGGTTCTGCCAACACCAATTCCTCGAGCCTTCAGTGTGTCACGTCCGGATTGACAAATAACCACGATAGGTTGTGGATGTTGTGTTATTGACGGAGCAACATTCACAACAAAATTTGCTGAACCCGATGTGGAATTCTTTGTAGGATTACAGTTTTCGATGAGAGTGACAGTGTAAACACCCGCATGCGAAGTACTAACGGGATTTATTGTGTAGCTAGGCACACTTGTCGTGGCAACAACATTTCCATTTTGCTTCCACTGATATGTTCCGTCTGTCATATCACTGGCAACGGTAAACGTCTGGCTTGTATTAGCACACACGGTTGCTGGCAGTGGACTCGAAGAGATAATCGGAGTTGCACATCCCCTAAGGATTGTAAACTGACCAGAGATTGCAGGTTCGTTAAACCAGTTTGTTCCCCAGCTCGCACTGTTGTCTTCGTACACCTTAATTCGATAATTAGTCGATGCCGTCTGAGTTGTGGGGATATTCCAGGTATACGACGTCGTGCCACCGTAAAGACCAGACGTTATGTTGGTCCAGCTTGCTCCACCGTTCGAAGACCAGTCGAGCGAAACGGTTTTGCTGATGTAACACGGACAGTAGTCGTACCTCCACTGGATGCTAACACTGTTTACGCCTCGTGTATAAACACTACCTGTGCTAGGCGAGGACATGTAAAAGTAATAGCCCCAACCAATGTTTTGAGCACTAGTGCTAACCGACATAAGAACAAGTAATGCTGCGGCAGCAAGCATCTTATTCATGTGGGTAGAGATTGGCCGAAGGAAAGCGGCGAAATCCTTCATTGTTGCCTCGTGAAACGTGTAGGAAAATCTCAAAATTTTTGCTTTCGGACTAGACTAAATGGTAAGATCACCCCTTGTTATGGGGGCGATGCTCGGCAAAATAGTATTCAAATGGTTACAAGCGGCTGGTAGAAACAAAAAAAGTTGCTCTTTTGATCGTTCCATTGGGAATCGTGATAATCACGATATGGGGCGATGAGGCTAGACCTGTTAGCGATTGTTGCCAGAAATCGTTACCAGCAGCTACAATCGAGGTTAGAACCAGTCGACCCATGACGTCGAATATCTGGATAGATGAGCCCCCTACTTCGCCCCTTACCTCGAGATTGCCTCCATCTATCGTGATGGTCGGCGAGCCATGAGTTTGGGAATTAACAACCGAAGTAGAGGTGAATTGGGTTAAGAAGGCAGCGGTCAAACCAGTGTCAATTGCAAGACCATTCCGCAAGCCGACGACGCGCCACCAGTAATAGGTGGCCTCGAAAAGAGAGTATGGTAACGGTGACACAGAGCCTTCAATCGAATATGCAATGTGCGAAAAGTCTGGCTCTGGTGAAAACTCGGCTCGATAGAGCGTAAAGCTTGGATCTGTAACAAAACTTGCAAAACCTTGGGTTGGCACGTCAGTGCTTCCGTCTATAGGTGTTAGCGGGCGAAGCAAATCGCCAGGTCCGGGCCGGGTTGTAAATAGCCCTGGAGTCGACCAGTGGCCAGATGCCACGTCACTTAGGCCCATTACACGCCACCTGTAGACCCGTCCGGACTGAAGTTTAGAGACAAGTTTGGTGGTGCCATTGACGTCGAACCACTCAAAGTCTGGATTCGTAAAGTTTGACTTTGAGGTCAGTTCGACGTGATAAAACGTCGCGCCTTCGACAGGAGACCATGTTAGGTCTGTATTGACAGCGTCGACATCTTTTGCCCCAACTGGGCTTAAAAGCACAGGTGCAGGTAGGTCATCGGCACCACGAGTAAGGAACCAACGCCTTGGCGTCCATTCACTCGCACCGTACCGGCTCAATGTTCGAACCTGCCAGTAATATCGAGTTACGGGCGCTAGACTCGGGAACGTGGCTTGGAGTGCAGCAACTGTGTCCAGATGGATAGCATCGGGCAGTACGTCTTTGAAGAGGCGAATGTCGTAAAGAATGCCGCCGGCAACTGCCAACCATGTAGCTTCAGTATTTTCAGTGTCGACCTCAAGTTCTTCCGGAATGGGGCTGACCAAAACTGGAGGAGCAGGAGGCGTTACGAACTGAACTTGTTTTGACCACGCACTAGATTGCGTATCGAGTTGCGCACGGACCTGCCAGCTATACCATGTATGATGCGCAAATGGCTTCAGCCACTGAAACATTGGTGATGTGACAACTGTGTCGATCATCGGCGTAGCTGTACCAAGAGCAAATATCTGCAGGCGGTACCTTGTAGCATTCGACACTGCGTTCCATATGAAGATGGGCCGTAGCTCTACTGCAAGGGAATCGGGGAGTGACGTAGGCCAGGTTCCTTTGGGAGTTCCAAGTCGCGTTCGGAACGAATACATCGCAGACCAAGGACCAGCATTTGGCCTGCGTGCACGAACCCGCCATGTGTATAGGTCACCGGCTACGAGTCCGGTAACAACAGTATCAAGCCGAAACGTCCGGAATGAGAATAAGGGAGTTGAACCGGATGCCCCATAAAGTTCGACATCGTAGCCCGCCGTTTGCAAACCTTCTGACCATCTAAGAGTGGGTGCAAGAGAAATCTGTGTTGTGCCTTCGCCAGGTGATGTTGGCACAGGGTCGTAACACATTGGGTAGGCAAGAAGATATTCGCCTGGACGGACAAAGGCCGTGACAAGAACGAAGGCAATCGCATCATACGTAGTTGCAACCTCTGAAAACTTCCCGATTCCCTCTTTTGGCCTATGATAGAGTTTCACTTGAGAAGGAACGATAACCATAGGTAGGTTGCCGAGAGCAAACTTCGTCGAACCTGCAATTTTCGACGTGTCTTTTACGCGAATTACCCAACGCATAGGTAGCGGTACACATGGAGTTGTCGTAACAAAGGCAATGGCATGTGGTGCAACAGAATGACATTCGGTTATGACCGAGGTCGGTGCATCGGCTCGTGTTATGAGAACACTAACACGCGTGTTGCTGTCGCCATGTGTAAAGGTGTACGTGCCAGTTGAGTTAATCACACGTTCGGCTCCCGACATGGCGAACACGAGCTTCCTTACGCGGTAAGCAAGGATGGCTCCGCCATTCGAGTGTATTTCCGCCTGAATTATGCCATCTCGACTTACTTCGTGAGCGAGAACTTTCTCTGACTCACTACCCCATCCGATAACGATGTTTCCATTTTCAAGCTCTTGAACACTACCCATTCCCTTTGCATAGATGTCGGGTGTTGGTCTAAACGACCACGTGAGTTTTGCTGTCTTTAAGGATTCATTTATTTCATATTCCGCTGCGCGCGAAAACGGAGTAGGCTTGAGGTTGCCATTATCCAGCATCAAAATCCGACCATTTTCCGTGCGACTCACGTCGTGTTGATGTGAGAATCCTATGAACCCGCCACTGTTGTCATTTAGGAATGTGAACTGGTTGCCCTTCGACTTCGACCCTCCCCAGCGCCACAAGACACTACCAGTTGTGCGGTGTACCTTGATAATCTCGTCGAGGTGTCGACAGGACACAAGAAAATTCCCATCTGTATCTTCTGCAATCGCATTTACATGGATGTAGTCTATCGTTGGCTGAAACAGCTCAATGTCTTCGGTGGCATCTGTTACGGGAATGTGGTCTAGCGACTTCCATTCGAATACTGTCTGGCCCCCAAGAGTTCGTTCTTGTATTACGGCGCCTTGAACACGTGCGGCACTGCTACCGCCCGGAACCAAAGCCGACATGTTGATTGTGCGTGACTCTAAACCAAGGACCACGTAGTTTCCATTCGAAAGCATACGCCCTTCATGGTAATCCAAGATGTAGTCGCCTTCTAAACGAAGCGTATCGACGACCTGCATGACGCCGTTTCGACGGAGAAAGGCGCGTGGGCTACTTACAAAATGGGTTATTGTCGAGTCCGTAAATTGAACGTTAGCGACATTCTGAGAACGAACCGCCAAGATATTTCTACCAGAATGGTCAGTTAATGCGAACGAGTCGGGAGAATTAGGTGCGAATACAAAGTAACCTGGTGCAGGGTGTCGAAAGGTTGTGAATTTGACAGGAGTTATTGCTTGCTGCGCAGGCATGAAGCCAATCGCAAACACCATGCTTAGAAAGTAAAGAGTGACAAAACGGGGCATATTGACGCTAACTGTGGTGTGCTTGGGACTATTCACTTCGCCTGATTTTCTTCAAGCGCAAGCAATAACCCAGCCAGACATAAAAGGTTTCTTTCGATTCGAGCGGTTTGGAGCTCGACTTCCTCTAGGCATTAATGTCGTAAGACAGCTCGATGACGTGCTACTTTTAGGTGCAAACCGTGAATTTGTCCGCTCTATCGATTCGGGCAGAACATGGCAACCGGTGCTAGCCTCTTTAAAGCATAAAAATGTTACAACAATTGTAGTAGATGACAAACAAATCGTAGTTGGGACTGCAACTGGTGGATTATACCGTAGCACCGATCTAGGGTTGTACTGGGAAAACTTTGGAAAGGAACCCGGCTTACGCAGAGTCAGATCGCTAATTCGTGCAGAAAAGGGCTACATAGCAATTAATGACAGCGGTGTGTGTTTCTCGAGACGGGACAAAGACTCGACTTGGTCGCCCGTGACATTACCATCTCGGTGCCTTGATGTTGCCGAATTCGACGATAACCCTTGGTTCATTTGTGAGAACGGATCGTTGATAGTTGACGAAGGCGACGGACCCATTGTTAAAGCTAACGTCGGACAGATTGAGCGCGCCGCGCTTGTGCAAGTCGATGATTTCCTTGCTCTGGTGCTCGATTCCGTTGTCCGCGTTTTCGATGACGATGCAGACTCGTTGCATACATGGCCTCTTCCTTTTATTGGCTGGACAGCGTGTATTGCATTGCATAACGAGCTGTTGTTAGGGGGCCGGTCGATGGGGCTCAGAAAGCTCAATCTGGAGTCTGGCCAATCATCCTTCGTCTTTGCTGGTCCAGCCGAAATCGAGAACATATCTGCACTCGCTTTGTCAGGCGACAGTCTTGTTATCGGCACGAGCAAGGGCGCAGGCCGTTGTTACGTAGTTAGTATGACTTCACCACAATGGCACGCCCTAAACCCTAACTGGATTCGCGGCACGTTCGACGTTTCTGATTTGAAATGTGTAAACGGTATGGTTTTCGTAGCTACGCGCGAAGAGGGAGTTCACACAGGACGTGTTGCAGACGCCCAATTATTTCCAATCCATGATGCGTACGAACAGACAATCTTCACTCAGCTCGAACCATGGCTCGAAGAAGTATTGGTGGTTTCGCTTCGTGCAGGCATTTGGCGAATGAAATCGGGCACAGGGCGTCCAGAATGGATTTCACGCACTCTTCCCCCTACTTATGAATACAATGCAACTGCCATAGGCACTAGAATTCTTGCAGGTCTCTCTGGTGGCAAAGTGTTTTGGAGTGATGATGAGGGCAAAACATGGACGCAGAGCAGAGACACTTTGCCAACGATTAATAGAATGAACACGGTAGCCAACAGCGTGTACATCAGTACTGTCAAAGGACTGTATCGGTCGGATGACAGAGGCAAAACCTGGCTGCTCGTAGATGCACCCTTTCAGCAACATGATGTCTTGTGGTCTACTGGTGTCGGTGATATCCTTTTTGTAACATCCACACAAGCCACCTATATGTATACTCCTGCACAAGGCTTTAAGCAACTAGAGCCCGGCTTTACTCCCGGCATGATGAAGCACTTCACAACCATTCTGCTGCACGATGGACTTCTGTTTGCTACTGGAGCACCTGCGGTCTACGCTTCTTCAGACCTCGGTGAAACTTGGCAGAGTCACAAATTCGCGGACGCTAATGCAGCCGTTTCTCAATTTTTTTATAACGGTTTCTACTATGTGTTTACAGATCGTGGCGATATGTGGCGGTCTCCTATTCCTTAGCAATGTGTCGAACTCCCTATAATGCACTATTAATCATCGTGTTGTCCTGTTGCATTGCAGGCACCACTGTTGGTGCACAGGTGCGTCCGAAATCATCGACCGATACGCTTAAGAACAACAAAGACACGATAACAGTAACGGCGACAAGAGGCCTGGAATACCTTAACGAAGTCCCACTGGCTATCACTGTCGTTTCGCCGCGAGTAATGCAATCGTCACGCGGCTTTGCTCTCGACGACATTCTTGCGTTTGTGCCGGGTGTTCTTGCACAATCGAGGTCTGGCGGTGCAGACGTGCGTGTGCAGATTCGCGGCTTCGGTGCACGAGGTGCCGGTGAACGATCGAACGCCGGTACGTCACGTGGGGTTCGGTATTATCAGGATGGAATCCCAGAAACTGAACCAGACGGTCGTACGGCATTCGATCTGCTCGACATCACACATGCCTCACGTGTAGAGATTATACGTTCGAATGCCTCTGCGTTATGGGGTAATGCCGCCGGCGGTATCGTTTCTATTACGACCGTTCCAACAGAAAACAGCGCATTCGTGCATGTAGGTGGGAGTCTTGGAAGCTTCGGTTATAACAAACAAACTCTGCTTGCAAATACACCCATGGGTAGTGGACAAGCATACGTATCACTGGTCCGACAAAGTACCGATGGCTGGCGTGTTCATTCTCAAGGGGAACTCCTACAAGGAAACGTTGGACTTGTCGCTCATCTGTCAGATCGGACAACCCTTAGCACCTTTATCGTCGCAGCACATAACGAATATCGTATACCCGGTGCCTTAACACCAGAACAGTACGCGGCTAATCCGGAGCAGGCGCAAGACGATACACTTGTATATAATCCAACGTATGTACAACGCGACGAACATCGCAACAACCGTCTCGGACGCATTGGTACGAAGCTCGACCATGATTTTGGCGGCGGACACGGTCTTTCAACAACTGCATTCGTACAAACGAAATACTTGCAGCGATCAGAACGCAACACATGGCGCGATTTCACGAGATATCATGTCGGTGGCAATGCTGTCTATCGGAACGTAACTGTGTTCGACTCCAATAAGGTTAACCGCATACTGTTTGGCGGAGACGTTCAATTGCAAGATGGTGCCGTTCTGTTCTTCAATCTCGACTCTCTAACACATCTGCGAGGCACCTCGATTGTCGATAACAAACGTGAAGGGGCTCTTAACACGGGGCTTTTTGTTGAAGATGAGATAAGGTGGCAGGACTTTAGCATCATAGGAGGCGTACGCTACGACAACATCCTCTATTCCGCCGAGAACTACGTCAATCCCCAGCTTGACACACAACGTGTGTTCGATCGAGTAACACCAAAGGTTGGGTTAATGATGAGGTTTGCACCCATGTTAAACGTATATGCGAATCTCGGTGGTGGCGTTGAAGTACCAGCCGGAAACGAAACAAATCCGGTAAGTGTCCGCGGTGAAGATCAGCTTACAGCACTTAACCCACTACTCGAGCCCATCGTGAGCACCACATACGAACTAGGATCGAAAGGTGCGGCACACATCGATGATTCGTGGCTTGAGTCTATACAGTACGATGCCGCTGGATTCATGATCGTGGTTACGAATGACATCATACCGTATCGTAACGGACGATTCTTTCAAACGGCAGGAAGGTCAACACGCTTAGGCGGAGAGATCGGCCTTGGAGTTTCGATGGCACACGGACTGTCTGTGTTAGCCTCGTTTACATTTATGAGCACAGAGTACAACGACTATACAATCGACTCCGCATTTATAGACACAACAAAGGCCGGACGAACCCTATCATTTGCGGGTAATGAAATTGCAGGAATACCAACGTCCTTTTCGTCGTTGCGACTTCGATACGATGCTACGTTTCTCGACGGACTCTATGCAGAACTTGATGGGCGGATGGTGGGCTCGTACTATGCTGATGATGCAAACGCATTAACTGTCGACAACTACACGGTGATTGATGCATCGATCGGAGGAAAATTCAGTCTCATTAAAGGCGTGCTCGACTTAAACGTTTTATTTCGACTAAACAATGCGACGAACACAACCTACATGGCGTCAGCATGGATCAACCCCGATAAAACTTCGGGCGGTACACCATACATCGAACCAGGATTACCACGCAACGTTGTAACCAACGTTTCACTTCGCATGCACTTATAAAGCGAAGCAAAATAGTAGATGTGCGATTCGCTAACGTTGCAGTGGATGATCTGAGCGTAAGAACTGACCTGTTCGCAACACGTCGAGAATGTGGTATAACCCAAGTTTGCGTGCGCGGAGAAAACCGAGCCACGCCATATCTGCAAACTTCCCGTTGTCGAGCATGTCGAATAGCCACTCGCCTGCGTGGTCGGGGTTTTCCTGACGCATTCCGGCACCGACTTCAAGAAGCCATTTGCGATTGAACTTTTCTTGCGACCCGATGGGAGGTGCGATAATTATAGGTAGGCCAAGTCCGCAGTAAAAAGAGAGTTCACTTGGCTTTGTCCAAAGAATATCTGTGTTTCGTATCGCTCGGTCGAAGAGCGTGTAATAATCGTCTGCGTTTGAAGCAAAGAGAACTTCAAGATTTTCATGATCCCCAACAGCAGCAATTTTAGCGGCCTGAAAAGCATCACGAACATCTGGCCGTGTACCAGCTATAAGAAGCAAACGCATCTCGCCATTAAGAATGCGTTTCTTAAAACTTTTCACTAATGCAAGACCCAGCTCAAGTTGTGCACCAGCTCCTCCAACTGTGAACGCAACAGTTAATAAGCGTTTCGGCTTTTCATCGACGTTATCAGCTGGTACGTGCCTAACGCTATCAGCTGACAAGTGCTGCACGCTATCAGCTGACAAGTGCTGCACGCTATCACCCAAAAAATGCTGCACGCTGTGGCCGTGTGCGAGATGAAATCGACGATTGGGGTCTAGTACGTCAAGGCGAATCGCAAGATCGTGTTTCAGGGTCTTCAATTCACGTCCGCCTAACAAGTCGTCGTGCAGCGGAAAGCCGGTAAGGAAAATCCGCTCTTGTGGCACACCATACGATTGCAGACGAAGTGCAGCTTTCCCACACGGAGCGAAGTAGTTGATACGCGAGTCCCATGGCTCTTTCGCCACCCACACTCTATTTAGGTCGGCATCGCAGACAATGCAGTAGATGGGTTCGTGTCCCGCACTGTCTGCCACGAGCGCAGGGACATAAAACGACGTAAGCACCGGTAGCCATTTTGTACTAATTGCTTTCAAGACCCCTTGTCCGAGCCCCTTACGCAGCTGACTTCGCAAGGCATCGACTTGGAACGTTGCGGCAGATAGATTACGAATGGGATAGAGCGACGGGATGTGCAGGAGCTTATCGAGCATGCCGAAGATTGACTTTCCGAGGACCGGGAAGCTCTTCATTCTCGAGAACAACTCGTACAGACGTAAATACCGTCGCCACAAGCGTTTCTCGAACGCCGACGTATGCTCGTTATTGCCCGCCATGATGATGTTGCCTTCTGCAACACTTTTGAACGGATTTACAGCTCTTTGATGACCGTAGCCCATCTCAGCGCCGATTACCCAATAGTGTTCGTTGAGCTGATCCTCTATCAATGGGTTTGTCACCTTAACGCACCTTGAAAGTGGCCATCGTAAGTATGGCCAGCATAACTGCAACGATGTAAAAACGAGTTACAATTTTTGATTCGTGCCAACCACTACGTTCAAAGTGATGATGAAGAGGCGCCATCTTAAAAATGCGACGTCCCTCGCCGTATCGTTTTCTAGTGTACTTGAACCACGCTACCTGAAGTATAACGCTAATGCTTTCTGCGAAGAAGATGCCGCCCACGATGGGAATCAGGAATTCCTTTTTGATGAGCACACACAACACGCCAATTGCTCCACCAAGGGCTAGCGAGCCAGTATCACCCATGAACACTTGCGCCGGATAGGCATTGTACCAGAGGAATCCCATAACTGCACCGACAATGGCAGCACAGAATATCGTGAGTTCGTCTGTGCCACGCAGATGCATGATGTTTAAATACTCTGCAAAAAATGCGTTGCCGCTGAAGTACGCGATAACGGCGAGTGTTAATGCGCTAATGCCAACTGTTCCGATGCACAGCCCATCGAGACCATCGGTAAGGTTTACAGCATTTGACGTGGCGGTGATGATAAAAACCACCACAGGGATATAAAGGATGCCGAAGTCGAAGTTGACGTTTTTCTCAAACGGTACGGTCGTAAGAGTTTTGACAGCTTCGAGCGTTGGAGAAAACCACTCTGGGTAGAAGTATACGCAGCTGCCGACGATGAGTCCGGTAACAACCTGTCCAACAATTTTGTACCGACCGATGAGGCCTTTGGGATACTTCTTTACAACTTTTAAATAATCATCAAGAAAACCAACGAGTCCGAGCGCAGCGGTGGTAAACACTGCTAGTACCACATACATGTTCAGAACGTTGGCCCACAGCAGCGTAGGAATAAGAATGCTTGCAAGTACAATTAGTCCGCCCATCGTCGGCGTCCCCGCTTTCAACGAATGTTGTCCGACCTGCTGTAACTCGGGCTTCGCCTGCTCACCAATCTGACGGCGTTTAAGAGCAGCAATAATGCGCGGACCCACCAGCAACGACATAAGGAGAGCAAAAATTGCTGCAGCTGCTGAACGGGTAGTTACGTACTGGAAGAGATTGATGCCAGGTACATCGCCCAGCGATCGAATCCACAATGCCAAATGGTAAAACATCAAGTGTCCAATGTTAGCAAGTGAATTACACGCTCCATGGCCAGACCGCGCGACCCTTTAACCAGTACCGCTGTATTTGCACCAATAATATCTCGCATTACCTCTACACAACCTACATAGGTCTTACACCACTGCACATTTGAAAACTCCATGGTCTCGACTGCCTCGCGGAAATGCTCACCCATGGTAATTACGACATCGCTTTTTGCAGCAGCTTCTTCGAGTATCGCCATGTGTTCGAAGTGTGCGTTTGTTCCAAGCTCCAGCATGTCACCAAGAACCGCAATGCGACGTTGTGCCGGGTACCTACGTAGTGTTTCGATTGCTACCGACATCGACTCGGGGTTAGCGTTGTAACAGTCATTTAGAATCGATAAACCGTTGTGGTGCTGCACCACCATGCGTGCGTAGCCATGTGATGTGTTGCTCGTGTATGAAGACAACGCATGTTGCACAACATCGGCAGGTACGTTCAGAGCCCAAGCAACGGCAACTGCACAAGCAGCGTTTAACGCAGCGGCAATGCCGTGTAAACGCATGACTGCGCGAAACGTAAAGGTGTTGTTAACAACATGAATAATGGGATGAAGGTCTTCGTCGAATGCTACGTGTACACGCAAATCGGCATGGTGGTCAATTCCAAACGTAACAACACGTCGCAACCCTTGGTGATATCCATACTGCTTCAAGCGTTCATCGTCGACGTTCACAAAGGCAAGTCCGTCGTGGTCTGCCAGATACTCAAACAACGTACACTCTTCGCGCTCAACCCCGTCGAGGTCTACAAGCTTTTCGAGATGTTCCTTGCCGATGTTCGTTATTAGTCCGTGCGTCGGATGCACCATTGCACACAGCAGTTCTATCTCTCCCGGCTCGTTCGTGCCTATTTCTATAATGGCTACTTCGTGTTCACTAGAAAGCTGCAGAAGTGTAAGTGGTGTGCCAACCTGATTGTTGTAGTTGGCTTCGGTTTTTAACGTTCTGTATTTAGCTGAAACAACCGCTGCTGTGAGTTCTTTAGTTGACGTTTTACCAGCAGAGCCTGCAATGGCGACGATTGGAATATGGAATCGTTTACGATGATAATGTGCAAGCGAACCAAGCGCATGAAGGGTGTTTGCAACTGGAATGAGAGAAGCTCTCAACAATAACTCGGCGTTGTCGAAGTAGATGCGATCAACAATGCAGCACGCAGCCCCCTTCTCAAGAGCCCCTTCAATATGAGTATGTCCGTCGAAGCGTTCGCCGCGCAATGCAACAAAGGCATTGCCTGCGACGAGCGTTCGTGAGTCTGTAGAAACGCCGCGAACAACAATGTCGGAATTGAGGTGGGGCGATGCGTCGCCGAATATGGCTAGCAGGTCGTGATATGAAAACGCGGCAACGTATGTCATGCGGCGAAAATACGCTCGTAAACACTACACGAAGGCACTTCGGCGCTGGTGCAATGGCTTATGGCCAATAGCGCACACCCATTTGCCGCTGGGAACATCGGAGTCGCCCTGTCACTCGCGAGCCTCCTAGATGATGATCGAATAACACACGGAGAGAACCGATGTCACACGAAACCATGGATAGCTGTATTGGTTCCTGTAACACCTGCGCAACCGAGTGCGAGCAATGCGCAACGGCATGTCTTCACGAAGAGCAAGCGACGATGCTTGCCCGTTGTATTCAACTCGACCGCGACTGCGCCGACATCTGCCGCTTGGCTGCAGCGTTCATGGCGAGAGGCTCCGAGTTCTCCGGAGCGATCTGCCGGATCTGTGCCGAGATCTGTCGCGCATGCGGTGATGAGTGCACGAAGCACAAGCACATGGAACACTGCCGTCGCTGCGCTGAGGCGTGCTATCGTTGCGCCGAGCAGGCGGAGCAGTTTGCCGCGTGAGAATTTCGCTTGCAATGGCGTTTTCAATGACCAAAAGCACTGTGCTCGTGCTACTCACTACTATGAGTATGCTCTTCGCTGGCTGTTCAAAGCCTGATGGGACTCAACAGGAGCAGGCAAACAAGAACGGGCTGTATTCCGCCGATTCCATTTCGGCGGACAGTTTAGAGGTGGGCTTCGTTTATACCGCCGACGAGCGAGGCAATTCCATCAGTGAGATTGACCTTGGTACCGGCCAGGTAAGAACGATTGCCACGCCCATTTCTCCGCACAACGTTCAGGTCTCACGCGACGGTAGTCTGTTGCTCGTCGTTGGCGAAATGGAGGGGATGAAGGAAATGAAAGGGATGGAACGTGGCAGGCTCTTGATATTCGATACAGGAACGATGAGCGTAAGTGGGGCAGCTGACATTGAGGTCGGGCGAGAGCCGGCACACGTTATTGTTGATGCGCAGAACAGACTGGCATTCGTGACCAACTCTATGGACAACAATCTATCGGTCGTTGACATTCAGCAGAAGAAGGTTGTCGCCACAATCCCGACCGGCAAAATGCCGCATGGGCTCCGGATGAGTCCAGATGGGCGCGAGATCTATGTCGCCAACGTGAACGACAACAGCATTTCGGTAATAGGCGTGGCGCCATCCAGAGAAGTGGCGCGCATACCCGTAGGCAAAGCGCCTGCGCAGGTAGGATTCACACCCGACGGACGGTATGTCTATGCCTCGTTGAGAGATGCGAACAGCGTCGCAGTGATAGACGTTGTACAGCGTAGGAAGGTCGCCACCGTTGAGGTCGGTCGTAATCCTATTCAAGTCTTCGTTACCCCGGACGGCCGCTTCGTCTATGTTGCAAATCAGGGAACGGAAACGAATCCTGACAATATCGTTTCGGTGATCGAGACATCGAATAACAAGGTGGTCGCGACTATCGAGACCGGCCAGGGTGCGCATGGCGTCATGGTCAGTGAACGCGGACGTCTAGCCTTCATCAGCAACTTTGTTGACAACACTGTATCGGTGATAGATGTGCCGACGCAAAAGGTAATGATGAACTTTAAAGTGGGTAAGGCACCGAACGGCATCACATTCCGGAGGGCGAATCGCTGATCTAGATCAGGCGGATGGGAAAATCATGCTGGTTCCGGGATCTATCATCATGATCGTTGGGTGCGTCGTTATTAGCGCGACCGGACCATTTATCTTAGCACTCTTTGGAATTCGATAACGAGCATTGTCAAAGTGGACGTTCGCAAACACGCAATCGAGCACTTCTGGACCGCGGATTTTTAGCTATCTCCTCGCGATCGGGCTCGATTGGTTTTTTCGTCAGCACATTCACAATGCCTTTGTCGGCAAGTTCCTTGAACACCGTCTTTACTATCCTGTCTTCAAGAGAGTGATAACTCATAACCACTATTCTTCCGTAAGGGGCAAGAAGGGGCGCCACGCCTTTCAACACAGCCTCTAGCCTCTCTAGCTCTATGTTCGTTGCTATGCGCAATGCCTGAAACACGCGAGCCATGGTTTTGGGTTGGTGTTGAGGAGGGATGGACTGAATTACTACATCACGTAGATCGGCTGTTGTGCGCAGTGCTGCGAGCGAACGGCGCTGTACGATTGCTTCTGCCAGTCGTCGCGCCATGGGCTCCTCGCCATACGATTTTAGCACGTGCACAATCTCTTCTGCGGTGCTAGTGTTTAAGATGTCGGCTGCAGTCTGACCGTCAGGCGAAAAACGCATGTCGAGTGGCGCCTGCATTCTATAGCTAAAGCCCCGCTGGTGATGGTCGAACTGAAATGACGAAACACCGAGGTCAAACAGAATACCGTCTGGATGTTGAATTCGGTCGTGCGGTTGAATGTCACCTTGTAGACGCCCTTGCAACACCTCTGGCATCGATTCGAAGTTGGCGTGTACTAACGTCAGTTTTTCGTTTTCGCCGAAACGTTCACGACAGTGTCGAATAGCTTCTTCATCGGCATCGAATGCAATTACACGAGCACCGGTTTTAAGCAACTCGGCCGTATGTCCGCCTCCACCTAACGTGCCATCTACATACAATCCATCGGGTCGCGGCTGTAACCACTGCATGCACTCTCGCAACATGACCGGGATGTGATATGTGCCGAGCTCTAGACGTGACATGGTGTGTGTGCCGGCGGGCTGTGGAAAAGCGCGTTCGTCTAATGCTACAGTAGCATCGAGAGCGACGAAACGCCTAGTGGCTCTATCGAAAGAAATGCTTCGGCATGTGTTACACCAATAAGACTGCCGTAGTAAAGCGCTCGAGCCTCGACTTCACCAAGAAATCCTTCTCTCGTAAGATGCGTCTGAGGTTCGTCGCTCGTGTATGCTTCGGGAACATGAAACTGCGAAGCAAACGCCCGAATAGCGTCGAGTTTTGCTTTGTAGGTGCTGCTCACATCTGCGTACACAATGTTTCCGGCAGGCAGCTCAAAATGTTGTTGATAACATAGTACACGATGTGGACGAAAAGACTCTTGCGGCTGAGCACCATCCATAGTGACAATGCTCTTCAGTCCAGCAAGAAAAGCAGCAGACCTACCTAACGCATGCACTGCTTCATGATCTGGATGCCGATCGATGGCGGGGGGAATAAGTAGTAGGTACGGACGTACTGTTCTAATCGCTGAGATAACAGCGTTTAGATTTTCCTGCGACTTAACAACGTTTCCGTCTTGCATATTCAGGCATAGCCGCGAGTCGACACCAAGGATTGCAGTCGCCGCATGGGCCTCTTCGCGTCGACGCTCGGGTGTACCGCGCGTGCCCAGCTCGCCGCGGGTGCAGTCTGCAATTACAACGGTACGTCCTTCACTTGTAAGCTTTTTAATTGTACCGCCACACGAAAGTTCTGCATCGTCTGGGTGCGCAGCAAGCACGAGCACGTTCGAGCTCATCGTGTATCACCGGATATACGTACACCTGATGTAGTCATCGGATGTCTCCGAGCGCGTGAATTTTCTGAACGCGGTTTGCATGACGTCCACCTTCGAACGGCGTCGATATAAACACTTTTACTATTTCTTTAGCAAGCTCGAGACCAATAAGCCGCTCGCCTATGGCTACCATGTTTGCATTGTTATGCGCACGTGCCATGTGTGCCATTTCTACGGTAACGCAGTTCGCAGCGCGAATGCCTTCGACCTTGTTAGCAGCGATCTCAATACCAATGCCGCTTCCACATACAAGCACACCATACTCTGCTTTACCACTTTGCACAAGACGAGCCGCAGCAACGCCGTAATCGGGATAATCGACAGACGACGTGTCTTTCGTACCCACATCAATTACATCATGTCCGTCGCCAATGAGCATAGCCTTAAGTGCCTCTTTGTAAACAAAGCCAGCATGATCAGAGCCGATGCTAATCGTCATAGCGCAACACCTGCAGTTCTATTTGTGGTTGTCATAGCGCAACACCTGTCGATCCAAAGCCCCCTTCGCCCCTTACCGTTCCTTCGAGCGAGGTGCCTTCGTTCCAACGGACAGTTTCGTAGCGCGCAACGACGAGTTGGGCAACACGCAGACCGCGTGTTATTTCGAACGGCTGTGTGGACATATTGGCAAGGATTACCTTTACTTCTCCACGGTAATCGCTGTCGATTGTGCCCGGAGCGTTGAGAGCGAATACGCCGTTTTTTGCAGCGAGTCCACTGCGCGAACGCACCTGACATTCGTGTCCCGCTGGGACCGCCATTTGCAAACCGGTTGGCACCATGACTATTCCGCCAGGGGGCAAGAGAAGGGGCTCGTCGACAGCAGCATAGACGTCCATTCCTGCAGAGCCTTCAGTAGCGTAGGCAGGAAGTGGCAGATCGGCTGCGTGAGGCATTCGTACGACAGCAACGTTCAGAGACATGAAGTTCTACTTTCTATTTGCGGCCAAAGTCGGCAGGGTTTTCGCCCCACTGGTCTGTCTCCCACTTCAGCACCTTGTTCGGATAAGAGTGCTGTTTTAGCCATTTCTCGGCTCTATCGATAAGCGCAAAGACGTCGGCATTCATGCGGTCGCGCTCAACAGTGGTCTTTGCGAACTTGTTCTTTAGCCACGACATTGCAGTTCGAGAGTCGGTGTAGATGGGTAACGAGCCGACCTCGCGACGCTGCAAGCCAAGGGCATGGACGACTGCGAGGAACTCGCCGAGGTTGTTTGTGGCGCCCTGGAACGGACCCATTCGAAAAATCTCTTGGCCCGTGGCCGTGTCTACGCCACGGTATTCCATGACGCCTGTAGTCATATCGCACGCGGCATCGACACTGATGCTAGGCACAATGGGCTTGGTAGCGGATGTACGGAGTCCGGTAACGGGGTCGGTCGGACGCATAACGCGTGGCGCAGGAGTGGGCGGACCGGCATTTAATGCTCGATCTGCTTCTCCAAACGTATCAAAAGCCTTGAACTTGGCGCCGGGGAACCCATCCACCTGCGACTTGGCCTTATCCCACGATGCATATACGCCTGGTGCGTGACCGTACCAGACAACGTACCACTTAGGTTTTTTCTCCTTCGGCATTAATGCAAAAGTAACTGTTCAAAGCCGTCGTCACACAATGAGTTGTAAAAGACATGTTGGTCTACACACAGAAAGACCAGCGATGTACGCAAAAACACACTCGGCGGCAGTATTCGGAATCAGTGCTTTTCCGGTCGAAATAGAAGCACACATAGAGAATGGACTGCCTGCATTTCAGATTGTAGGGCTGCCTGACGGCGCAATTCGAGAGTCACGCGAACGCGTGTTGGCAGCACTTAAGAACTCGCGCTTCGATGTGCCACCCAAACGAATAGTTGTGAACCTCGCACCTGCCGATGTGCGAAAAGAAGGAAGTGCGTTCGATCTGTCGATTGCGGTTGGAATTCTAGGGGCACTCGGACACATCACATTGCTCGATGATGCAAGCACAGTGATGCTGGGAGAGCTTGCCTTCGACGGAAGCCTACGTCCGATTCACGGCGTTCTGCCCATTGCCATGATGCTCCGCAAAAAAGGCATCAAGCGCCTGCTGGTACCGACACGCAATGCCGACGAAGGGGCCATTGTCGAAGGTATCGACGTCATTTCTGTCGACACGCTTACCGAAGCCGTGTCTGTTCTTACAGGCGAACTGGCACGCAAAGCACATCGCGTAGACATAGACGCAGTGTTTGCAGGTGCTGCGGCTACAAGCTCGCTCGATATGCGCGAGGTGAAGGGACAACAGAGTGTGAAGAGAGCGCTGGAGATTGCGGCGGCGGGCGGACATAACATCATTATGATCGGACCTCCAGGAGCAGGGAAGACGATGCTCGCAAAGAGACTTCCGACAATTCTTCCGCCGCTAACGCTAGCAGAGTCGTTAGAGACAACAAAAATTCATTCAGTAGCCGGACTCATCCCCCCGGGTCAGGCGCTGGTGTCGCACCGTCCGTTCCGCTCTCCTCACCACACCATCAGCGATTCTGCGCTGGTTGGTGGAGGCGTCGGCACGGTGCGCGCCGGTGAGATATCGCTCGCACATCACGGCGTGCTCTTTCTCGATGAAGTGCCCGAGTTTCAACGCAACGTCCTAGAAGTATTACGTCAGCCCCTCGAAGATAAATTCATCACCATCTCGCGCTCACGCATGAGCGTAAAGTATCCGGCCAATGTCATGCTCGTGTGCTCGATGAACCCGTGTCCGTGTGGACATTTCGGCAGCGTACAACACGAATGCCAATGCAAACTCGCCGACGTACAGAAATACATGGGTCGCATTAGCGGTCCGTTACTCGACCGCATCGACATGTACATAGACGTACCCGGAGTACGTGTGCAAGATCTTACATCGGCTCCAGTGGGCGAGTCATCAGAGATTGTGCGCAGACGCGTGGTGCAAGCGCGCAACGTGCAACGCGAACGGTTCAATGGCTACAAGCACCTGTTCAAAAACGCTGATATGTCAGGCAAAGACATCGAGCGTGTGTGTATGCTCGATGAACGCGGGGCATCGATTCTACAGCAGGCAATGGTAAAGCTCGGACTCTCTGCGCGTGCATACGATCGCATTTTGAAAGTGTCGCGCACGATCGCCGATCTCTCTGAAAGCACGAGTATCGAAGCCGCACATGTTGCAGAAGCAGTGCAATACCGCAGCCTCGACAGATCTATTTGGATGGGTGCACATCCATGACCGATGTAATTACCGCGAAGAGCTCGAATCCAAAATCGCACGCATTGCTGCGATGTCTTCTGGACGTGTATGGCAGCAGCCCCCTACGAGCCCCATACCATAGTCGAGCCACATAGGCACAAGTGTATTCCAGTCGGTGTGTTCGTGTCCGGTCTCCCAACGCCTCTCATCGGGTAGCCAGTGGTCGCATCGATTTGGTAAGGCAACAAGGGGCAGCGTGGTTGCACCACGCAAGGCTTGCATCGCGCGAGGTATAAGCGCGGTCGAGCAGCAGTTTACGCCAATGCCGATAACGTTATCGAAGACACTTAACGCGTAAGCGGCTTGCTCGAGCGTGTTGCCGTCGGGCAAACGTGCGTCCGACGTTATGCTAAACATTATTACAGTTGGTAGTTTAATCGACATTGCAATTCCAGCAGCAACCAGCACCTCGTCGAGACGCGGCATCGTTTCGAGTAGTAACGCATCTATGCCTTCTGCGGCTAACACGCGAATGCGCTCGTCGTGAAAAGCGTAGTACTCGTCTGTTGTGCGCGAGTATGCCGCTGTGAACTCGCTGCCGTCAGCCAAGGCCGCACCCACTGAGCCTACGCCGCCGTAGATCTTCAGCGGTTGCGCTTGCAGCAGTTGCTCTTGCATCGGACGCGCTTGTATAGCTCGCGCTTGCGACGCCAGTCTTACACCGTTGCGAAGTGCCTTAAGGTATTCGTCGTGCGAATAGCCCGCTCGTGCAAATCCTTCAGAAGAACATTGATACGTGGCAGTTGTTAATACATCTGCACCAGCTTCGATGTACGATTTGTGCACTGCTAAAACCGCGTCGGCATGTGTTAGCAACGATGTTGCACTCCACAACGTTGGGTGCATGGCAACCCCTGCGCGTTCGAGTTCGGTTGCCATTGCTCCGTCGCGGAGAAGTGTAGTGTGTGCCATTATGCAGATGTGTTACGTGAACAACGTTCAGTTGTGATGTGAGATTCGTGTGGCGTCAGTTGCGGATAGTTGGCATGTTCTGTTTCGAGAACACAGCGTGACGTAATGAAACGAGTCCACTTTCGATGCCACGCATCTTCATGCCCAGGTCTGCTTCGGCTTTAAGCGTGAGGAGTCCACCGAGCAACGGACGTCGTGCGGGCTGCTTGAGTTCTTCTGTTGTAATCGGTATAAGCAGCTCGGCGTTGCCTTTGAACATTGCAGCGATGCGTTGTGCGAATTCGAGACGTGATATCCAGTCGGTGCCTGCAATATGAAACATGCCGGCTCTACGGCGGCGAACGATTCTCAGAATCGCTTCGGCCACATCATCGACATACGTAGGGTTTGAGAACTGATCAGAAACAATCTTCACTGGCGTACCAGAATCGAGGGCATCGATTACCCAGCGCACAAAATCTGGGTGGTTGTCATCGGGTCCGTACACCACATTCGTCCGCACAACAGCCGCATGTACCCCAGCGCCAAGCGCAACATTCTCCGCCGCGAGTTTCGACTTACCGTAATAACTAATGGGGTTGGGCAGGTCGGTCTCGCTGTAGAGTCCTTTTGCACCATCAAACACATAATCGGTAGAGAGCTGCACAAGCTGTGCATCCATAATGCGACAAAGTCGCGCGAGTTGTTCCACCAACGTGACGTTTGCATTCCAGCACATCAGTCGGTCCGTCTCGCACTTGTCGACATTCGTCATTGCCGCAAGATTTACCACAACCTCTGACATCGTTCCCATCACTACCTGCTTCAACGCCGCGCGATCGAGCACATCGAGCTTGTGGGTGCGAACACGTTCGCCGGTGTAGGGTAATGTCTGAGATGAGAGTAGGTGAAGGGTCGCAGGGGTCTCTTCCAGCAGCATTGGTATCAGCGACGAGGCTGTCCGACTACCCGCACCGACAACAGTGATGTTTGTTAACATATAACGGCAAACTACGGAAACGGCTAAACCGACCAGCGGGTCAGTTTACCAGAATTTCCTGTAGTTTCGAACAACTCTAGAAGAATTTCTTCTCTTCGAGCAAATCGAAAACACGACTACATTTCAACACGATTACAAGGAAAAGCCATGAAAGAGCAAATGAACGACCTGTTCGCTTCGATCGACAAGATGGACACGCCGGGTTTTGCATCACACCTGCACCCTGACGTTGAGTTTCGTTTCGGTAATGGTGAATCTGTGCACGGACGCGACAACGCAGCGGCTGCAGTTGGTGGTTTCTTCTCGAGCATCAAAGCCATCAAGCACTCTATGGCCGATGTAAAAGAAACAGACGACCTTATCGTATCGCAGGGAAAGGTCACGTATACACGACATGACGATAGTACGCTTACAGTGCCTTTTGCGAACCTGTTTTACATGAAGGACAATCTCATCAAGAATTACTTCATCTTTGTGGACACATCCGAACTATACAAGAGTGCCTAGATGAAAACTGCCATCGTTGTTCTACTGTTATTCTGCACATCATGCATAAACGTAGTAGCACAGGGATGCAGTGATGCAGGATTCTGTACTGCTGGGTCGCTTAACGTACACGCAGTAGATGACAAAACAAACGCAGCGCAGACTTGGGTCGGCGCTGCGTTTTCGTATGGACTCTCTGATTTCGGCGTACAGGTTATTTCGCCGCGGCTCGAGGTACGTCATTCATTCGATACGGTGTGGAATGCATCGGCGCGCATAGGAATGCAGATTGCTAATGGTGATCTAACGTCAACCATCGGTTTTTCAGATGTAATAGTCACTGGTGGTTGCAACCTGTTACCCGAGCTGCAACTAACACTTGGTGCAAAATTTCCTCTCAATAATGCGGACATGAGAATTTCATACCCATCCCTTCCACCAGAGGGCAGCCCTTTAAACGCACCGCTACCCATGGACTACCAGCCGAGCCTGGGCACAATTGATGTAATTGCTGGCGTTGTGTGGCACCTGGGCGACTTCTCGCTGGCTGCCGCAATGCAACAACCACTCACGCAAAACAGCAATACGTTTACTCCAGATGTATATCCAGCTACGTCAGCCGCCCACCAGTATCATCCGACAAATGGTTTCAATCGTCAGGCCGACGTTTTGCTGCGAGCTTCGTACATGCTGTCGACATTCGAAGAAAAGCTGCGAATGCACCTAAGCGTTCTGCCTATCTATCATGTGGCAAACGATACGTATGTCGACTCGACAAGTGTGCGTCGTGAAATAGTCGGCTCGCGCGGCGTTACACTCAATGCAGCGCTGCTATTCGAATACGTATTAAGCGATTATAATCGCATCGAACTCACGATAGCAGCACCAGTAGTCGTACGTACTATACGTCCGGATGGCCTTACGCGCTCTATTCTAATTGGTGTAGAATATCGTACCAGGTTGTAATAGAACATCGTACCAGGTGGTAATAGAATATCGTACCAGGTTGTAATAGAATATCGTACCAGGTTGTAATAGAAGGTAGACGCCATGAAGCTCACGCTGATCATCATTCTGACATTACTGGCACATCTTGCGCAGGCGCAGCCGCGGCTTGAACTCTATGCCAATGTTCATACCATTGGCGTAAATATTTATCTGAATGCGACCGACGACCCTGAAGAGGACGCCGTTGCTTCTATGCAGTATAAACGTAGCGACGAGGCAATCTGGAAGCAGGGCTTTCGCGTCTCACGTGCGCAAAACGATTTGCGATTGAGCACGTGCATTTTCAACGCGACTCCAAACACATCGTACGACGTGCAATTGCAACTAACCGACGCATCGACGCCTGGGTTGAACATTACGCTAACGGGACAAAGCACAACACGAGAGTTTAAACAACAAGGTGGAGCAGCACGCTCCCTTTACGTATCTCCAGATGGCAAGAGCGATGCATTCGACTCGTTAAATTCTGGCAGTCTTAGGGCTGGTATGTTCAGCGCACGACAATCGGATGAAGTTGTACTACTCGATGGTGTCTACCATGTTGGCGGACTCAGCATAAATAACAACATCGGTCCGGGTACAATTCGTGCGGCTGCCGGTGCACGACCTGTGTTGTCGGGTGCCGATGCTACCGAGCACGTTTGGACGCTATCAGCGGCTCCGGGCGAGTACATGACGACGCTCTCTGAAAGCGGAGCAAACGTAAACTGTGTTATTACCAAAGCTGGACGTCGTCTCTACCCGTATTCAAAGCGCGAAGATCTTCAGACGCACAAGCTCTCTTGCATACTTGGCAAGCCGCAGGAATGCGGACTCGATGGACTGTGGCGCGATCCACGTCCGTCTACAGTCATTCCATTCCAGGTCGTCAATCCACTTTACAGGAAACTGTTTGTAAAGTTCACAGACAACTCACATCCCTCAGGACACGATCTCTCAATATCGGTCCAACACAACGCACTTACAATTAGCAATTCATCGAGCCTGCGATTACAAGGCCTTACCTTTCGCTACTACGGTGTTTCGCCCTATGGCACAGCACTTATCCTTCAAAATTGCAGCGAGGTCGTCGTTGACTCTTGTACGTTCGAATTCAACGACAGACAAATCTCGCTCGTGGGTGCCTCACATCATGTTAGCGTGATGAACAGCAGGTTTGCCGATGACGTAGACTGGGACACCTATGTAAGCAAGGCTACATACGAACCGTACACACCCGCTTTGTGTTACGGTCTTACGGTTCCATCGCTCTACCCCAACAACGACCGCATGATGGAAACCGGTGGAATTATTTTCGACTGGGGCTTCACTGGACGCGGCACCATCGTTTACAACTGTTCGTTTTCTGGTATGATGGACGGTCTCAAAGGCGTTGCGCCACAACGCAACGATTCTCTTACGTCCGAGACAGATATTTACGACGGTGATATTTCCGGAAGCGACGATGCCATCGAATTCGACGGCCACGCTGCTAACGTCAGGATGTGGAATATGTATGTCCGCAATGGCGCGATCTCTATGGCCCCTTCGCTTTCGGGCCCCCTATACATAGTTCGCAACATTATAACCGACGTTAGTATATCGCATGCAACAATCGAAGGCAACGATACACTAGTGGCGTTTCCGGGCATTCCGTTCAAGTTTGCAACGGGCGACACAGCAAGAGCAGGCAGCGTATTTCTCATGCATAACACGTATGTGGCAAGGGGCGACGGAAAAGGGGCTGGCCTAGACTTGCGTAACCCGGCTTTCAACAAAAACGTCGTCGTTCTCAACAACGTATTCGTTTGTGGTAGTGGTGTTGCATGGAGCTATCGTACGTACGCCGAGCCGACCCCAGAGAACACGATGATTCTCGAGTGTGACTATAACACCTACTATACTTCAGGCGAAACCTTTGGTGTGCGGGCTGGCTTCGGAGGGTCACAAAACTTCTCGTCACTAGCAGCTCTCAGAACCGCATTGCCATACGAAGAGCACGGCATGCAACTACGTCCAACGTTCGTGAACGAAAATCAGAACGACTTTCGTCCAGCCCCTTCTTCGCCCCTTATCGATGCAGGTATTGTTATTCCCGGAATAAATGACAGAGAATTTATCGGCGCAGCGCCAGACATCGGAGCATACGAGTCGAGTACGATTAGCAGTGTTGGTGACGATAGAAAAACTGACGACGATGATAGTGTGCATGGCGAATCGTTCAGCGCAGACCGTACGCGCATCATACGTCGCGGCAACGAGTGGTTGCTTATTGGTGTGCCTGTGGCTTCAGAGACACCCTGGACGTTATTCGATGTTCGCGGACGTGTCCTCGACCGTGGATGTTTTCGGGGACTACACTTCAATCCAGAAGCGTTTTTTCGGAATACCATCAGGTAATTCAAGCGTGTTCTCATAAAGTCCACCATTGCTAACAATGGTCTTCTCTGATGCAACGTTGCCTTCATCGCATGTAAGAAGCAGGCGGCCAATTCTTTTCGCTGACTCCATTTCTAGCATTCGTCGAAGCATTTCTGAAGCAATGCCTCTGCGCCGGTACGACGGACGCACAATGTAGCCGATGTGGCCACCCCATTTCGACAAGAACTTGTTGAGTTCGTGACGCAAAGAAATACGTCCGACCAATTCGTCACCAATGACACCCCAATAGACCGAGTCGCACACAAAGCCAGGCGGCGGCTTTGTCTCGCGTGATTGCAACGTGTGCACATACCCTTCGAAATCGTTCTCAGGTATGTTCAAAGGGGCCTTAGCACCCAGATACAGCCAGGCACTACGGTCGGTGTCGGTTTGCATTTCCTGAAAAGCATTCTGATAAGAAGTCCGATATCGGACATCAGGTCTTACAAGCTGCAAGTCTTCTAGCTGAAATTTTTCTGTCTGCGGGTCTAGTGGAACTCTAACCATGTGTTTGTATCACAGAACATTCTTAACGAAAACGAATTTTCACCGCATCTATCGAAAGCAGTGCCATGATTAAAGTAGCCATCATCATTGGAAGTACACGTCCCGGACGCAAGGCCGAAAGCGTAGCAAAGTGGGTACACCAGATTGCTGCTACTCGCGGCGATGCCGAATACGAACTCGTAGACATCGCCGACTACGATCTACCCTTGCTCGACGAACCCATACCACCCTCATCTGGCAAATACAGCAAAGACCACACGAAGAAGTGGTCCGCCGCCATCACCCCCTTCGATGCCTTTGTGTTCGTTACACCCGAATACAATCACGGCACATCGGCAGCATTGAAGAATGCAATCGACTTTCTATGGCTCGAATGGAATAACAAGGCTGCTGGCTTCGTTGGTTACGGAAGTAGCGGAGGCACACGTGCAGTAGAAAGTCTCAGGCTTGTCATGGGCGAAGTAGAGATAGCTGACGTCCGCCGTCAGGTCGCGCTGTCGCTACGCTCCGATTTCGAGAATTACACAATCTTCAAACCCGAAGCGCACCACGAGAAGACCCTTAACAAAATGCTCGATCAGGTAGTGGCATGGGGCACAGCCCTTAAGGGGCTCAGGTCGAAAGATTCCGAGAAGAGTTAAGTGGCTGCGCCCGACGCAATGACAATGTTATTCGACAACGGGGTTGTACGGACTCCATATCTGATAGGTGGTACCTATCCTACGAATCTCGGATTGCATTTCGATTGCAATCGGTTCGCTGACACCTGCAAGTAGAATAAGTGTTAATCGATCGATCCTCTCATTCGCCCAGGTGCGGGCTATCACGCCTTGAAAATCTTGTTGCACGTTCTTCGCTTGTCTATCATCATCGTATGCATAGACAGGTCGTCTACTGCCATGCATAAGTGCCGTCTCGCCGGGCGGCTCTGGTGAAAGCGCATTCGATGCTGTACCACCAACTGTATTAAGGGCGACGCCAAGACACGAGTCTGCAACTGGAGCAATTTTCCGACGCCAGCCGTACCACTCAGCGACATGTTGGTAGGTGCCACCTCTCAACCAACAAAGAGATTGAATTGGACTTGCCTGGAGCGCATTTGCAAGCAGCACAACATTTGTACTAATAGAAGCAGGCAGCTTAGCAAGGTCATCGGCAGAAATCGACGACGCACCTGTTACAATTACAATGACATGATCTGCGGTATCGCTGTTGTCATGTGCAACAATCGAATCGAGAATCTTGTTATACGATGATGCAGCGCTTGACACGCTTAGATTGTCAATAAGGTTAAGAACGGCATACACGTTATCGTCATGCGCTCTTTGTGGCTTTTTCCAAAGAGATTGTGGCGTTGCTGTGTTGCTCCAAACGTTAACCAGGTCTTGAGGGCGTATCCGCGAAAGCAAGGCGTCTATGAGCAGTCGAGCTTGTACATCGCCGGTTGTTGCACCGGCAACTCCTGGTTGCATGACGATGGAGATCGTACGACGTCTTGTACTTCCTTCGGTATCAACTGGTGACACAAAGACTCCGAGATGCTTCTGCGTACCGTATATATCGCGGACAGTAGAGTTGCGATGATCGGGGTGTTCGAGACATTCAATCACGGGGTTGTTAAATGGCGAAGGGACCGCATTTGCAACGACACCGGTCATCTTCCGACCCTCGATATTTATCCCCGGCATAACTGGAGTGAAGAGTGGTTGGCTAAAATTCTCGTCCGTTTCTACGTCAACCGACCACGAACTCACAGGACAGTCGTCAGACCCAACGAGCCACGGAAACGGAACTTGATAAGTCCATTTATTCCCAAACATGGGAATGACTTCTTCATAGGTTGTTTCTACAATGACTTTCTGGCCGGACACCAGAGACGAAAACTCGAAGATGAAATAGTCGCGACGATAATCTTTCATCCACTTAAACAGTTTCTTTTGATTGTCGGTACCCGACTCACGACCTGCGCTCCACATTGAAGTGCTCTCGCCAATCTTCATTTGTTTCCACACCCCTGCAACCTGTACACGCACAACTGTGACTACTGCGTGCCTTGGCACACATGCACCGTACAGGTTTCTGGCCGAGACAAAACCTCCGAACGTATCAGACAGAACGGTACGAGCATATCGTCCACGGATGTACGTAGACAGAGAAGACGATACAGCCACTTGCCGACCGATACCAATCTTTTCAAGCAAGCCAAATGCTGTGGTTTCGCAGTAGCCAATCGCCGCGAGCACGATGCTAAGGATGATTGCTTTCATCGCTCTACCTGACAACGAATCGTGACGTAAAGACCTCGTTGCCAACGGCTACGACTAACGTATACGTACCCATTCCGAGAGGTGCGCCGTTCAAATCGACGACGTTCCACGGAATGGACATTGATGCAGTTACCATGCACTGAGCGATGGTTGCAACACGTTGTCCGATAACATCATACACGTCTATGCGTGCATTCTGTCCGAAATAGTCTTGAGGCAGAGAGATTCGTATGGTCGCAACCGAGCTAACAGGATTCGGGCTTACCTGAACACCCGCAATTTCTATTGGTAGAGGCTCATCAGCAAATCCAGTAGAAGGATCGTCTGGGTCTGCATAGAGAGCAGTATACTTTGTTAGAATGTTGTAGCGAATACTGAGATCGATAATCGCATCTACGAGCTCTTTGTGTTCGCCCACTAGTTCAATTTCTCCTAGGAGTGCGTCGACTTTTGCGCGAGCCCACAGTCTTGCGACTGCTCTGTTGTTTGTTGCCGGGTCGCCAAAAAGTACGTCCTTCGTAAGTGTGAACGGTGCATTGTGAAGCGCACCTGTTAACGTCACCGGAAACAAGCCCCCTTGTTCGTACCTACCAAACTGCATGATTCTATCGCCTACAGACACATTGGGTAATACAGATGGAAGCACTTCTTTTGTTCGTAACCCTCCGTAAGCCATTGCAGGCGAATCAATCCATGGCATTGAAATGCGCTTCATATGATCGGCAATGAGAAGGCTAATCGAATCACCATCTTCGATCTGCGTATAGAAGCCATTGGCATCTTGAGCTAACCTTTCGAGTAAGCTGTATTTGCTCATGCCTAATCCGATGGTATATAACCGCACACTTTGCGTATTCCATTTCTTTGCCGAGTCGGCAATTACATCTGTCCTGGTTTCACCCCACGATGCCTCTCCATCGGTCAGGAACACACACGTGTTTTGCTTTCCAGCCACATACTCTTGAGTTAGAGATGCTTGCAGTGCGTCGTGAATGTTGGTTAACCCTAATGCAGTGAGCGTGCTCACGAAGGCTCGGGCGCTCGCGATGTTTTCGGCTGTGGCTGGCACGACAGAAGGTTTGAATGAACGTGCGTTTGTGCTAAACGCGACAATGTTAAAGTGATCGCTTGGTAAGAGATTGCTAAGAAATGCTTCGAGGGCCTTGCGAAGTTGAACAATGCGCATGCCTTCCATACTCGACGACACATCGGCGGTAATTACAATGTTGATAGGCTCGCGAACTAATTCGTTATCGGGTGTAAGCACCCATGTTGCAAAGAACGGATCGGTACCAAACGAGTCGGCCTCGACAGGTACATACGTCATGGTCGTCATCTCTACAGTTGAGTGTGACGACTTCAGAACAAACGTGTAGTCCTTTTCTGGCAAATAGTGTTCGTCACCAAACGACACATTCACTTCGTTCGGACTGACAATGGTAATTGCATTTGCTGTGGCGTTCGCATAAGCTGGCGTTGTGGCCTCAACAATCGGAGTTTGCGACGTGGCTTTGATTGTTAGTGATACGCGCTCAAGAGGAAGCGGAGAGAGTCCGGTCGTCTTAAGAATGTGTTTATAGCTAAGGCTGCCCAGTGCGTATGGAATGATTTCGGTATACGTAATCTTAAAGCGCACATCGCTGCGCGCATTGATAGGTGCAATGTTCAGCTTGAAAAGGTTATCGCCCAGCTCCTGAAGAAGTGCTGGGTCGAGCACTCTACGGACTTTAGAATCGTACGCCTGTTGTGCTTCCTTGCGTTCTCGCACGCTTGCGACATACCACTTCCCATTGAACTCGTAGCGCATATCAGTTATCATGGCTCCGGGCGGCAGAGGAAAAATGAACGTCGATTCGACCTGTTCCGCTAACGAGTTATAGACAGTCTGCTCCACGAGGGTAGTGGCAACATGATCCTGTATCTCGACTTTAGCGTCGTAGGTTTTGATGTGCATCGCCTGCAGATTGGCAGTGCTCCGCAGTGGCCGTACAAAGAGTGCACCCACGCTCCATGCAGGCACAGTTAAAACAAGGCACGTAAGTGTAAGTATGATTAATCGGGACAACATGACGTCGACTCCGGATGGTGTTGCAAACGTTGATCGAATGCAACCTAACCGCATCGAACATGCAATGCATCTATACAAAATCTTATCTCAGAAAGAGCGGGCGGGGAGGCACTCAGACCTGCAAAGCCCGTGAACTAGCGGGTATTTATAGAAAAAGGCCCCTTCTCGAGAGAAGAGGCCTTTGAAGTACAGCGTACGGGAATTGAACCCGTGTTACCGCTGTGAAAGAGCGGTGTCCTAACCCCTAGACGAACGCTGCATGGATTAGAGAACCGCAAAAATATGGAAAAGCGCCGTAAGGGCAACGTGGGTCGTTGGCCGTAGCTTTGTAGCATGAAAATCATAGGCATAACCGGAGGCATCGGAACGGGCAAGAGCACAGTGGCCGAAATCCTTCGGGAAAGGGGCTGGACGGTGTACAGCTCGGACGAAACTGCTCGGGAGATTATGAAGAATGATGCCGCTGTGCGCCAAGAGATTGCGAGCACGTTTGGCGAGGCCGCGGCCGATAGACAGGTGCTGGCGGGGCTGGTGTTCGGACCCACCCCCAAGCACGACGAGGCCCGGGCGGCCCTGGAGCGCATTGTGCACCCGCGTGTGATGGAGGCGCATATGCAGCAGATCGAGAAGCACCGTGCCGAAGGCAGCCCCTTAATAGCCATCGAAAGTGCCCTTTTATTCGAGGTCGGACTCGAAGAGGGGTTCGATTATATCGTTGTCGTGGATGCACCAGAGGAACTTCAGGTACGTCGTGCGGCGTCCCGTAGCACACTCTCAGAAGACGCGGTTCGCGCTCGGATAGCGGTTCAGATGCCAATGGAAGAAAAGCGGCGAGGTGCAGATTTTGTTATCGATAACAAGGGCACGCTCGACGATCTGCGTAAAGCAGTCGACGTTGTTGCATTGGTGTTGGAAACTCTACCAGAAGCTGACGAATGATGGCCGCTGGTTTTCCTAGTTTTGTGCTCTGTTTTTTTAATCCCCTCGGAAGGCAAATTGTTTATGGCTCAGCCGCTGCATCTCACTGACGATACATTTCAGCAAACTGTCGCTGACGGTACCGTGGTGCTGGTTGATTTCTGGGCAGCATGGTGTGGACCATGCCGTGCAATCGCTCCAATCATGGACGAACTCGCTGCTGAATATGAAGGACGTGCCAAGATTGCAAAAGTCGACGTCGACAACAATCAACGCACTGCTCTCGAATACGGCATTCGTTCTATTCCTGCATTACTGATTTTTAAGGGCGGCAAAGTCGTCGACACAATCGTCGGCGCCGTTCCAAAGAACTATATCACCGATCGCCTGAACGCGCAGATCAACTGATATGGCACGCCCAGCACTTCTTAACGAAGTAGAGCTTGCTCAACATCTCAAGGACATTCTATTGTGGCGCCACGAAGGCGCCACAATCGTTCGTGAGATAGCCACATCGAACTTTGCAGCAGCAATCGGACTTGTGAATGCAATTGCATTGCTCGCAGAAAAAGCCGATCACCATCCAGATCTTTTTGTGTTCGGATGGAATAAGCTTCGCGTTACACTTAGCACGCACGATCAGGGCGGACTAACGATTAACGATATTAAACTTGCAAAAGAAGTCGACGCTTTGTCAATCAACACGCTTGCATGAACACACTAGCATGATCACGCTAGCATGAACATGCTGGCATTCGCCAACGCAGTAACGCTTGCATAGGGAGTTTGTATGTCGTCAATCGTTGATATCGTTGCACGCGAAATACTCGACTCACGCGGCAATCCTACAATAGAAGTTGATGTGTTGCTCGAAGACGGTGCGCTAGGTCGCGCTGCGGTTCCGTCGGGCGCAAGTACTGGTGAGCACGAGGCCGTCGAACTTCGTGACACTTCTGCGTCGCGTTATAACGGTAAGGGCGTTCAAACTGCTGTAAACCACATCGATAACGAGATAGCAGATGCGATTCTCGGCATGGATGCAACAGATCAGCGTCAGCTCGACCGCGTGCTTGTCGACCTCGATGGCACCGACAACAAGAGCCGCCTCGGCGCAAATGCAATCCTAGGTGTTTCGCTCGCAGTTGCACGCGCCGCTGCAGACTATCATGGCTTGCCACTCTTTCGTTATCTCGGTGGTGTTCGCGCTGCGTTGCTGCCAACACCGATGATGAATATCTTGAATGGTGGACGCCATGCCGACAACAACATCGACATCCAAGAATTCATGGTAATGCCCATCGGTGCAGAGTCGTTTAGCGAAGCACTGCGCATGGGCACCGAGACCTATCATGCTTTGCGAGGGGTCCTCAAGACTAAGGGGCTTAACACCAATGTTGGCGACGAAGGCGGCTTTGCTCCGTCACTTACGTCGAACGAAGCAGCCCTCGATCTTATCATGGAAGCAATTAACAAAGCTGGCTTCACACCAGGCGAAGACATCGTGCTTGCATTGGATGTTGCTGCAAGTGAGATGTGGAAAGACGGACAGTACGTGATGTACAAGAGTAACGGCGAAGAACGCTCGCGCGATCAGATGGTGGCGTGGTACTCGTCGCTCTGTAATAACTACCCGATTATGTCTATCGAAGACGGCATGGGCGAAAACGACTGGGATGGATGGAAGCTCATTACCGAAGCCCTCGGCGATGGCATTCAGTTGGTGGGCGATGATTTGTTCGTTACAAACGTAGACTTCCTCGCTCGCGGGATTACCGAAGGCATTGCGAACTCAATTCTGATTAAAGTCAATCAGATTGGTACACTCACAGAAACCTTCGACACCATTGCACTTGCACAGCGTTACGGCTACTCGTCGATAGTCTCGCACCGCTCAGGTGAAACAGAAGACAGTACGATTGCAGATATTGCTGTTGCAGTTGGTTGCGGACAAATCAAAACTGGCGCACCATGCAGAAGTGATAGGGTTGCCAAATACAATCAGCTTCTTCGAATCGAAGAAATGCTCGGCGACGACGCAGCCTATGCTGGCGCAGAGACAATGTCTTAACATTAACGCAAACAACAAACACGAATGAGTAAAAGCATCGTTTTCGGAACCGACGGATGGCGCGGCGTTATTGCGCGTGACTTTACATTTGACAATCTGAATCTCGTAGCACATGCAACGTCGCGCTACATCATTAAGCTCAAGGCCAAAGGTGCTGCTGTTGTTGTTGGATACGACACACGCTTTTTGTCTAAAGAGTTCGCAGCAGAAACGTCTCGGGTACTTGCTTCATACGGCATTACCGTGCATTTGTCAGATACTTTTTCGAGTACGCCACAAGTATCGTTTCATACAAAGCAAAAAGGCGCACAGTTAGGCATCGTCATTACTGCAAGCCACAACCCAGCCATTTACAATGGCTTCAAGGTTAAGGCATCGTTCGGCGGTCCGGCAACACCAGAGCAGATTGCCCAAATCGAAGATGAACTCGCCGCGCTAAAAGGCAAAGCCCCAAAAGCAACGGTGTTGTCTTACGACGACTACGTTACAAACAGACTCATTCGGCCGTTCGACGCCAAAGAGTCATACATCCGTTACCTGCGCAAGAAAATTGACCTCGATCTCATCATTCGCAGCGGTGTTAAACTCGTTTACGATCCGATGTACGGCGCAGGTATAGACTTTTTGCACCGCATTCTGCCAGGAACACACATTATACACGGAGAATTCAATCCGTCATTCGGCGACATCGACCACCCCGAGCCAATTGCAGAATGTTTGCGTCCGTTAATGGAAGTCGTCAAACGCAAGAAATACGATGTAGGCCTTGCAACCGACGGCGATGCCGACCGCATCGGCGCAGTAGATAACACTGGCGCGTACGTAGACCCGCACCGCATTTTTATGCTGCTGTTGAAGTACTTGTACGAGGACAAAAAGCGACGCGGCGCTGTCGTCAAGACAGTTTCGCTAACGTCGATGGTGAACCAATACTGCGAAAAGAAAGACATTAAGCTGTACGAAACAGCCGTAGGCTTTAAGCATGTTGCAAAGCTTATGAGCGAAGAAAAAATTGTGATAGGGGGCGAAGAATCAGGGGGCTTGGGCACATCGCTACATATTCCTGAGCGCGACGGAGTGTTTAACGGATTGCTGCTGCTAGAGATGATGGCAACGAAAAAGAAGACGCTGAACGAAATGTGTGCAGAGCTCGACGAAGAGTTCGGACCTCATCGCTACCGCCGTCAGGATGTGCGTGTTACCGAATCGCAGAAAAAGACAATTATGGCCGCTGCAGCGAAGAAGCCATTAAAAATCGGACGCTACAGTGTTTTGAATATTCAGACGCAGGACGGATTTAAGTTTAATGTCGAAGGTGGTTGGCTACTAATCCGCGCCAGTGGTACAGAGCCTCTTATTCGCTTCTATGCAGAAGCGGAGTCTATAAGTAAGGTTAACGAATTGCTCGAAGAAGGTCTGAAACTTCGCTGAGTGTAGGAGCCGCCCGGTCTTTCTGACTTAACACGGTGTGTCCTTCACACCAGTCAATTTCAAGTGCCTTGTCTAACGCGTGAATCGCAATCTCGCCATCGGGGTTGTATGACTCTGTGCAGTAATACACAACATCTGCAAACTCGCTGTTCGCGCAGAAGCCATTAGCGAAGCCAGGTGGAATCCACACAAGACGTCCGTTTTCGTCCGACACCGTAATGCTAACGTGCTGACCAAAAGTCGGAGAATCGTGACGTATATCGAGCTCTATCAACTGAATTGCTCCGCGCAGTACGTGCAAGAGCTTACCCTGCGCCGGTTTGAGCTGCGCGTGCAAGCCCCTTATTACGCCCCGTATCGAACGAGAATGATTTACTTGAGCGAAGGTCGTTGGAATACCAAGTGAAGCTAATTGATCGGTCTGAATCAGCTCTTGAAAATATCCTCGATGGTCGGTGTAACGCTGCGTTCGCAATACGACGATAGACTCAAAGTGTGAGTTTTCTACTTGATAAGCCACGTGTGCACTACTCGGGATCGTGTAGAAGTTCGTGTGTTAGCTGATAGGATTTGCGCAGATGGTCGAAGGCGGCAACTAGTTCCTGAGGGGTAGGAGTCAAAGTTGGATAAACACTCTTAATTCGGCCAAATTCTTCACGCATGCGGTTGGTCTCTGTTACGAGGTCACGAGGCAGCGAGGCCTCAATCGAGAGATCCTCTAGTGCAATATCGAAATTATGAGTTGGTGCTCCAATCCACTCAAGAAAAGCAAGTCCTGCTAGACGGCTTGCACTCCGTTTCGCCTGAATAGTATAACCTGCAATGTGTGGCGTAGAGATGAGCGCTAAAGAAACGAGATCTAGGTCAATAAGAGGCTCATTGGTGTAAACATCTACGGCTACAGAAATTTCGCCAGACTTAAGCCTCTTCTTGAGCGCTTCTTCATCGACGATCCCACCGCGACTGGTGTTAACGAACAATGCACCCGATCTGAGTCTTGAGATGTGTTCGGCACTAATCATATTCGATGTCTTATGCAATCCGGAATGGGTAAGCGGTACGTGCAGACTTACAATGTCTGACGTTGAAAGCAGGACATCGAGATCGGATGTAAGAACAGTAACACCAGCATCACCTGCACGACCAGTAACGCCAACAACTTCAGCAAGTGCTTGAACTTCTGCAAGCGGAGGATCATATACGATTACGTTCATACCTACGGATCGAGCGTGAAAAGCAAGGCGTCTACCGACGTTACCATAGCCCACAATACCAAGTGTGAGCTGCGCAATTTCGACTTGCCACGCTGCTATGGCGAGCATTACATACTCCGCTACAGCGTTTGCATTGCTGCCCGCTGCACTTGCAAATGTTATGTCGTGTTCGATGAGATAGGCTTGGTCTACATGGTCTGCGCCAGCTGTTGCTGTTGCAACGAAACGCACAAGAGTGTTGTGCAGAAGCTTCTCGTCAACGATGGTTGTAGAGCGGACGATAATCGCACCTGCTTCATAAGCAACAAGTTGTTCGTGAAGCGCAGCTACACTTTCAGTGGTGGCAGTGCGACCGTCGAAAGGCATGATGGACGCGTATGGAGACAGTAGCTCTATGAGCTGCGTCATTTGATTGTCGATGAATACCGTCATTTGCGAATCACGAGACGGATGTCTTCGATTGTCCAGCGTGCACGCACAACAACTAGCTGCCGGAATTGATAGGAGGATTCTGCAGGCATGTACGGTCGAACAGATCCGTAATCGTACCGACCATTCAAATTAGAATCTCGAACTACATCAAAACGAATCTCACTGGCTGGCAGACTGTCGATGGTGAACGGTGTACCCGACGTTGTGTAGATGGTCTTTAGAACAATGTTTCGGGCATTAAGAACGCGCAGGAGTAATGGTGTTCCAAACTCGGCTGAATCGATTACAACACCTTGAATCGCGCCCGGATCTACACGCTCGGATGCCATAAGTGAGCGCACAATAACAGTGTCAGGTAACACAAGACCACCAAGTGTCCGAATGCCTTTTAGAGGAATGGCAAGACGCTGCCAACCTGTTCGTGAAAGTTGTGAAACACGGAGCACCATTCGCGTCGGACCATCCCATAGTACACTTGTAATGTTGGGTTCGGTAGCAGTGATGTCACGAACGATAGCTGTTGTGGTGTCGACACTCTCTGAGAAAACAACCACAATACCCGAATCGGGTGCAACAACAGCACTGTCTTTTACAGATACAGATACAACCCGTAGCGTAGCAGTATCACTTGCTGTTGTTCCTCTGAACGTAAGGCGGCGAGAAGTGTCTGAAATGAGTAGACCCGCTGAGTCGGAAACAGAGCCCGGCGCAACGTCTAGACTGTAGGTTTGAGCCAACAGCGTATCACGCAAGCGCATGTAAATGCGGTCGTCGGGAATACGAGTTTGATACCACGAATTCACAGGCACTTTTGAACCGCTCGAGTCTGAAATCGTGAAGGGCTCACCTGATGAAGGCACGATTCTAACGCGCTCTGAAAATGTAATCTGTATGGATGAGCTCGATAGTGCTCTTATCGAAACTGCTTGAGGCGGAGTAAGGTCGATTGCAGGGCCAACACGTAGAGTTAGTGACGTCGAGACACCGTTACGCACCTCGACATCTTGCGAGGCCATACCGAAGTCTTCTGATGCGTCTATAACACCGTTACGATTTGCATCACGGACGACCATAATCCGAAAACGGCCATCCGCCAGACCGTTTAGTGTAAAACGACCTGATGTACCTACAGGCAGACGATACGGTGGCTGCGTAACAGCAGGTGAGAACGAACTATCGAGATTCTCTGCATGTGGGTATGCGAAGACCACTAGACTCGCTGGTGCGCTGGCATCGATTTCGCCAGAGATTTTTCCGGTATCAATGTCAGGTCCGGTCGAAAACACAACCGATACAGACTGTGGCGGCTTGTTGCCGCGTATATCGGTGTACTCAGTACCAAGCGTAACTACATAGGTGGTGTTTGTCGCGAGTGTGTCACGGAACTCTACGTCAACTATATCACCTGCATACGAAGTAGTGAACCTTGCCGTTGGCATTATCGAGAACGCACTGCGCACAGAGCGGTCGACATAATCGTCGAACTCGAACCGCATTTTCTTTGCGCTAACGTTTGTTGCGCCAGTGGCAGGGTCGGTAGAAACAACGGCTGCAGGGACTTCATCCTTGGGTCCGCCATCCGGAGCCACCTTCTTTGCACAGCCCGTAACGAGCACTATGCTGAGGCTGAGAATGATGCAGAGGTTGATGGACATGATGCAAAACTATCTTTGCTGCGGAGATCAGAACTATGGATGACCAAAAGTGAAATTTTTAACAAAGATCGTAGCAGGCTTTCCGCCATGGGCGCACAATGCGTGGCATCATGTCGAAGAGTTCTTCGCCATAACAGATAAACGTCACATTTTTCTGTTTGCAAGTGGTATAGCGTTCAACCAGCTAATCTGCCTTATCCCACTTACGCTCCTTGGTATCTCGGTTGTTAGTGCCTTTATCGACGAAACGGCAACGAAGAGTGCCGTTGTCGAGTTGAGTATGCGGTTTCTTCCGAGCAATGCCAATATCATGGAAGCTGTAAACGCAGTTATTCAGGAAGTACGCATGGTGTTCGAATACAACACTGTTACTGGATGGATTGCAGGCATCTCGTTGTTGTGGACGGCGTCTGCGTTGTTTAGTTCGATGCGTACCGGGCTAAACAACATTTTTCATATCGTGACAAAGCGCATCTTCATATTCTACAGGCTGAAGGACATGGTAATGACGGCGATTGTGGCATTACTCATTCTCATCACAACCATTGTAAGTCCAGCACTTACCCTCATCGAAACCTTCAGTCACAACCTACTTCCCGACGGAATAGAAAATTTCTTTTTTGGAGCAACAGCGCAAATCGTCAGCATCATTGCAACCACAGTGCTGTTTCTTACGCTGTACAAATTCGTTCCCAATAGGCGACTACCAAGAGAGATTGTTTGGATAAGCACGGCCACAGCGGTTGTGTTGTGGGAATCGGCACGTATGCTGTTCACATGGTATGTGAACACTGCAACAGGCTTTAGTACTTTCTATGGCGGATACGTTGCTATTATCTCTCTTGCTCTATGGATGTATTACTCTTCTCTTGTCTTTCTTTTGGGCGCAGAGCTAGGACAATACATCTACGTTGTACGCCACGAGCACCATCCGCCAGCCCCTTGACGTTCAACAGCCCTCTATGTTTAGGCGGCCCGTACAAAGCCCCAGCTCCCTAAAAGCGAAGAAGCTTTTCCCAGACGAGGAAGAGGTCCCAGGTAGCCTGCACATCACGCATGCAGTATTCGGCGATGTCGGCCAGCCGTCCCTCTGCAAATAGAACACCGACTTTAGAACCGTCTACACCTGCAGCCTTCGGCGAGGTGATGCCGAATGCCTTAGCATAGAAGTCGAAGTTGAATTTTCGCGTTGCTCCGTTGCTTGCTCCACTGTAATACGTAAGCTTATCGAGCAGGTCGACGTGATTACTGTAGCTGAAACGGGTGCCGTCCATGAGGTTGCGTGTCGGACGTATTCCGAGCAGAGCACTTCGTAGCATCAGGTAGGGGGCATCGAAATTGCGTCCGTTAAACGAGACCAGCGTCAGCGATTTATTCTGCGCAATCATGCGCCAGAAGTTCTCGAGCATTACACGTTCGGAGCTGTAGATGCATGTTGTCCCCGAGGGCAATAGCTCCTCACGACGCTCAGCGTCGTCTGCCATAGAGTCATCCACCGAGTACGCAACCATCCGTTCCTTCCAACCGGTGCCGCCCCCTGCCTCGGACCCTTCCCCAGCAGCAACGTCGGAACTGCTTCGATCACTTGTACTGCTTCCATCACTTTTTTTAACAAACTTCATCCCGATACACACAATGCGTCCGGTTACCGGCGACAGCGCCAGCTCATCGATCTTGCGTGCACGCTCTTCGTCGGTCTGCGCATAGCGCACGAGGTATTCACGTTGCGCGTCGTCGAAGCCGTCGTACGACTGGCCCACAGTTTCTAAGTCGAAGACAAGATATTGATCATCCATTGTGTTGATCTCGTAGAATACATCCCCATGTTCATGCAAATCGCATGAGATTTCTATCGCTTAAGAATCAGAAATTCGGTACGTCGGTTCTGAGCACGGCCTTCTTCGGTTTCATTTGTTGCAACGGGCATGGCATCGCCAAACCCTTTGTACGAAATACGCGTTGCGTCGACGCCAGCCTTCACCAATGCTTCACGTACAGCTTCTGCTCGTTTCTGTGACAGAGTTGTGTTGTGTGTTGCGTCGTTCGTGCGGTTTCGACTGTCGGTATGTCCACGGACTTCGATTGTCATCGTAGGATACACACGCATAAGAGTTACGACGTTGTCGATTGCGCGCTTCGATTCTGTCTTTAATGCACTTTTGTCGATATCGAAAAACACGTTCAGCAAAGCAATCATACCAACGTCTGGGGTATTGTCGAATGAAACCGTCGTAGACACTGTGTCTTTAGGCCAACACATGTTAATCTTCACTGCATGCACACCGAAGTCTTCTGTTGAAAATTCCATGACGTAGTAGTTCTTGAGCCTTCGAACCACATCTTCGAAAACGGGCTCGAACTCTGCGGTGCGGTAGATGTGATTGTACGAGCCGCCCGTTTTCTTGGCAATGTCTTGCATGTATCCTTCGTTCACACCATCGCCGAAGTCGACACCACAAACTGGTATGCCTTGTTGCAAGGCGAGATTCACAACAGAGTCGCGAGAAATCTTGGACGAATTTTCTTGTCCGTCGGTAAACACAATCACCGCCCTGCGCTTAAAGCTTGTTACTGGAGCAGCAGCAACAAGGTGTTCTAGACCAGTGGCAATGCCGCTGTGAATTGCGGTACCACCTCCAAAGCCCGTTAAGCCGTCTTTCTTTAGTCCTGCCCGCAACTGCGACGACGATGTGGAAAGTGGTACTTCAAGTAAGGTATTGTGGTCGTAGCGTACAATGCTAAGTGCATCGATGTCAGTCTTTTTACCAATCACCATTTCGGCGCCGTCCTGTGCCGCTCGAGCACGCGTTTCACCCATCGAACCGCTGTTGTCCATTACCAACGCCATAGCAACCGGTTCTCTGTCGTTTTCGGTGACTTCGCGCAACGTAAACTTTTTTACATCATTCTTTTCGCCACGCACGCTGTCAACAACCTTGCACCACATGTTTTTAAACGCAGCCTGGGTGCCACCATAGTAGAGAGTACCCGCAGAGTCTACGACATTGAAGTACACCCGCACCTTCGTTGCGTTGGTGACATCAACGCGCGATGCCTGCAAAGCAAGATTCTTAGGTTTTTGTGTTGGTAAAGGGGCAATCGAACGGGCGAAAATTGGCGCATAGCCTGCCGGAGGAGTGGCATCTGCTGCAGTGGGGGGTTCCTGGAATGTTTGGCATCCAACCATAGTCATGCTACATAACATGAGCAGCACAACGTTGTTTCGAAGTGTCATTTGAGTATTGTCCGGAACGTGATCTTTACCGTCGACGCTGAATTAGTTGTGCGTCTAAGCGACGAAAATGCGACATGCCGGCGGAATCGCCCACAGTATTCGCATATCGAGTATTGGTTTCTAATACACCACGCACTGTTTTTCGCAAGCCGTCATCCAGCCGTTCGGAGCGTCCGCGAAGGCCCTGGATGAGGCTGTCGGTGTAGTTGAAGCTGACGCGCTGACCCTTTCCGCCCCCTACCGCGATCTTGATAAGAGGTCCAACAGGAAGCACCTCGAATTGTCTGAGGAGCTCCGGCTCGTCGTCCATGATTTCGAACGTGAGGTATAACGGACGATCGGAATTCTTTTTAAGGATGGCAACAAGCAGGTCTACGAAACGCTGTTGAATCTGTCGCACAAGCACAGAGTTCGATTTGAACTCATCTGCGTCGCGTTCGAACTGAACAAGCAATTGCATGTATGCATCTGCCTCTGCTTGCACGGGTTTCATCACTTCGGGGTATCGGTATTGCAGATACGGCACATACCAGGTTCTACGCATCAGTTCTTTTTCAATCATCACTACATCTGTTCGGTAATGCTCGACGGTTTGCATGTACCAAAGGGCTGAGCAGAAATAGTCCCACTGACGCGATAAGATGATTGCTCTAGGTTCTGCGTTGGCTAACGTCCATCGTGTGTATGCATCCACTGCAACGTGTGTAGAACGGTTCTGTGCAGGCCAACCAATGATCAACGCAATCACAGGCAATACGAACAGTGCCGAAGCAAACGCCGAACGCATGCGAAACGTGCCAAACATCGTATGTAATCCGACAGCAAACCACAGCGCTGCTACAAGCAACATGGGAATGAAATAGTTGTCGATGTCGGGGATGTTATAACCGACGGATATGATGACGTTGCCAAGCAACACCAACAGTAATCCTATACCTACACCGCGATTACGTTTGAGAGTAGAGACAAGTCCGATGACGACGGGTATTACTCCAGCAAATAGAACCGAAAAAGCCAGAAGTTTAAATGCGAGTCCGAGGTTCGCTTTCGATCCCTCGGCATCACTGAACATCCAAACGCTGAACTGCGTGCCCTTCGCATGATACATGAAGGCTTCCCAACCTCTGTGCACCATTCCCCAGTTAATTACAGGAAGCTGTGCGCTTCGAAGCGGCATATAAGCATACAACGCAACGGCAAGAAGTGCGGGGACAACTAGCCAAGGCAGCAAGGAGGCCACAGACCGTTTACCGCGAACGCCTGCGTACCATACTGCGGCAAGTCCAGGCGCTAGAAACACACTCGACAGATGGTTCGCCAGCATGAGGCCAGTGCACAACGACGCAAGCGCCGTCCATCGCACAACGTTCTCTTGTTCGCGCACACTCTTAAGCACACACCATAACGCAAGTGTTGTAAGCAGCAACTGAAGTGAATACACTTCAATGGCAGTGCCCTGCGCCCACACCGTTGCACTAAATGCAAACATCAACGCGCACGCACCGGCAAGCAAAAGCTTTGCAAGCGCATTGTCTGTTGTAGGGGTCTTACGAGAAGGGGCTACCGGAATTAGATGAAGCAACTCCCACACAAGCAGGACTATCATACCAACTGCAGCAGCTGTCCACACTGCCGCGAGGACGTTCAATCCAACAATGGCAGACGTCCAGGGCAACATCAGCCATACGTGACCGATGATGGTGAAGAGAGGGTAACCCGTAGGGTGTGCAATACCGAGCGTAGAACACGCAGCGGCTAACTCGCCAGAATCTGTGTAATACAGACCCGGTACGCGAGTAACGAAATAGACGACAAATGCAACAAGAGCAACGAGAGCTGCATGCGTGCGAGGCGACGAACCGAAGCGTCGGATCAACGGACGACAGAAATTGACGTTTGGTAGAACGCACCCGATGTTAGCTTGAACACAGCGCTGTATACGCCTGCGGGTAATGCACTCACATCAAGCAACATTCGATTCGTACCGTCATGAAGCACGGTAGACATTGTGTTGCCACTGATGCTATACAAGATTACATTGTGGACTTGTGTGAGTTCCGGACCCGACACTGTCACCACATCGGTAGCAGGATTCGGGCTAACAACTGTTCCTACCAAATCGCTCAAGTCGGTCACGCTGTTCGCCAAGGAAACATCAAACGTAACCGAATAGGTCACAGAATCGGATGGATTGTTCTTGTCGAAAATCAGAAAGTTCATGGTGCTCAAACCTTCTTCGCCCACAGGGTTGAGAATTGCCTTCAACGCAACAGATACTCCAGGCGCAAGATTTACTTCTGGGAGGTCGTATGGAGGGCCAAAAAATTCATCGGGCAACGTGTAACAGGCGTCATCTGTACACATGCTGGCATAGTGTCCGAGTGCAACGCCACCCTGAAAATACCGTACAATGACTGTTCGTGCTTCCGACGAAGTGTTCGTGACTTTTCCGTGGTGCTCTTGACTAGTCGCAGGTGTTCCTTTTACGAACGATGGATCGAGTTGCTCGACTCGAAGATTCTGCGCACCTATGGTGACACATGCTGTAAGTGCCATGAAAACGGTAATTAAGCGGGACATTACTACACGAGTTTTCATAATTTTCGTCCTTCTTACTCAGGCTAATGTTAACGGACCGTAAATGTACGGCTCCGCGACCCTTTTTCCGAATGCTGGTCACCTACAAATGAAACAACCTATCATCGTTTTTACAGTCGTTATTACGATGCTTTTTCTTGGCGGCTTCGGCCTGGCTTCGGCCACCGACTCCACCCAGGTGCAGCTTCCTGTTGCGAAAGTTCAGAGTCTTAGCGGTAAAAGCATCAAGTCTTCGGACGTTATAGCTGACTCGGGAGTATACGTTGTCTGTTTTTGGGCAACCTGGTGTAAACCTTGTATTCAGGAGCTTAACACGTACGCAGACCTCTATGAGCGTTGGCAAAAAGAGTTTGGAATACATCTCGTCGCCGTATCAATAGACGACGCTCGGACCGTGTCAAAGGTAGCCCCTTACGTAAAAGGTCGGAATTGGAAGTTCGACGTAATCATGGATGTTAACTCCGATTTCAAACGCGCAATGAACGTCAATAATGCGCCGCATACGTTCCTCGTGAAAAACGGCGCTGTGATCTGGCAGCATGCTGCATTTGCCTCGGGCGACGAAGACGATTTAGAACAACAGCTCCGCTTAGCTATGGGGCCGAAAGGGGCTGAATGATTTCACATGTTACGTCTTTCAAGTTGGTCGTACTAGGTAGTCTGTTAGCGCTCTTTTTTGTCACAACAATGTTCTCTCAAGGAGCAGAGGTTGGGGACATTGGCGTTATTTCGGGCAGCGTGCAGCTCGATGTTCAGACATATTCCGAAGACACGTTAATCGAGGCTCCAGCGGTAAACGAGAAGATGTTGTCGAACGCATTCGTGAATCTTCTGTTTACAAAGGGAAAGTTCACAGCTGGCCTTCGATTCGAATCGTATCAGAATCCGCTTCTCGGCATCGACTCACGGTACGGCACGTCAGGAGAAGGAACGGGACTGGGCATACCGTATCGTTTTGCCTCGTATGTAGACGAGACGTTCGAAGTAACTGCCGGTAATTTCTACGAGCAATTCGGCACTGGCATGATATTACGCTCGTATGAAGAGCGTAATCTCGGCTTTGACAATTCTATTGATGGGATAAGGCTGCGCTTTATTCCATTAACCGGACTTCGCATAACAGGCCTGATTGGCCGTCAGCGGGCCTTCTTCGAACTAAGTCAGGGTGTTATGCGTGGCGGCGATATATCGGCAGACTTTGCAACCCTGCTTGACAGTTTGTTGCCCGACGATCTTCAGTTGCGTCTTGGTGCTAGCGTCATGAGTCGGTATCAGCCAGATCGTAACGATTTCTTAAAGCTACCCGAAAATGTACTTGCATGGTCGTTGCGAAGCACGATTGGCTGGCGCGACATTGCACTTGAAACCGAATACGCCTACAAAATCAACGATCCTGGTGTCGCCAATTCGAATAGTTTCAATCCTGGGAATGCATTGTATGCGAGTTTATCATATACTCGCCCTGGACTCGGAATAAATCTGGCTGCGAAACGCATCGATAACATGGATTTCAGAAGCGACCGAAGTGCGGGCGGCCTTGCACAGCAGGTAAACTTTCTGCCTCCACTTGCCAAGCAGCATTCGTGGAGACTGATAACGCTCTACCCATACGCTACACAGAACACTGGCGAATTTGGAATACAGGCCGACATTATTTTTACGATTCCAAAAGGGTCGTTTCTTGGTTTAGACGAGACTGTTTTTTCGATCAACTTTAGCAAGGTCAACGCTCTCGACACAACAAATGTTAGCCCCTTCCGATACGAGTCGAAACTCATGTGGGCACCGCGCGAGTACTTCCGCGATCTCAACATCGAAGTTCAGCGTAAGTGGGGTAAAGATTTTAAGACCACGCTTGCTTTCATCAGTGTCAAGTACGATCAGGACATCATACAGGGTCTGTCCTCCGATACCGAGAAGAAGTATGGCGTGATTAGCGCGAACCTTGTTGTCCTGGAGTTATGGCTGTCTGTCATGCGCGGCCATACGCTTAGGTCTGAGCTTCAGTATATGGCAGTTAAACACGAGCCCGGTGTTCAGTTCACCACGCAAAACGGTAGCTGGATTATGGGGTTGCTAGAATACAGCGTGTCGCCATCGTGGTTCTTTACCGTGTTCGACGAATACAACTATGGTAACAACGACCCCTCGCTTCAAGTCCACTACCCTAGCGCATCTGTAGCCTTCGTACGAGACGCACTTCGTGTGCAAGGTGGCTATGGAAGGGTCCGAGGAGGCCTGCTCTGCGTAGGTGGTATATGCAGGCCCGTGCCTGCGTCGAACGGATTCACACTTGGTGTTACCTACACATTCTAATGTGTAATCACTGAAAGGCATTGTAATGAACCGATACAAAAACTTCGACCTATGGAAATTGACATCATCGGCGTTTATCGCGGGTATGATGCTGATAACAGTGTCGTGCGATGTGGTCGAAGCCCCGTATGAAGAGACCCCTGACATTCCCGATACAACTGTTGCTGTTCCGCAGAACATATTACTCGAAGACTTCACCGGACATTACTGCGGCAACTGTCCAGAGGGCACAAAGGTTGTCCGCCAGCTCGAAGCCGCCTACGGCGAACGTCTAATTGTCATTGCGATGCACGTAGGCAATCTTGCATTGCCAAGCCCGCCAGATTTCCCGATGGACTTCAGATGCAAAGAAGGCAACGACATCGACAAAACATTTAAGGTTGCACTAAGCGGCATTCCTAAGGGATTTATAAACAGATTTAACAACGGTCTGGGTCTGCTTCTCGATAAAGGTGAATGGCCGACTATAGTGGCTTCAGAAATGACTAGAAAAGCCGCAGTAGACCTGAAGGTCAATCGGACATACGATAGCACCACAAAAACGGTAACGCTGGATGTAACTGTGAAGTATTTGGATTCGGGCACTGTTGACGACAATCTCGTGGCGATGTTAACCGAGAGTAACATCATAAGCGACCAGCTCGACTACAAAGCCAACCCACAGCATATCGAAGACTACGAATTCGATTATATGCTTAGGGCATCGTTTAATGGGGCATGGGGCGAACCACTTAGCTCCACGTCTATTCCTGCAGGTACAACAATCACGAAGCAACTCACCTATACGTTGCCTGCGGGTAAGACATGGGTTCCAGAAAATTGCGACGTTGTTGTCTACGTGCACAGACACAACACAACAAAGCAAGTGCTTCAGGTTAAGAAGGTATCGCTAACGGGACTGTAAGGGGCTGTAGAGGACTATAAGTGGCGGTAGACATGGGCGCCCGCCCCCATTGTGTGTTAGTAGCCTACGCGTACTTCGAGCGACGTAAAGAGGAAAGAGCCAGGGATGTTTCCGCCATTCCGATTTGAATATCCAACACGTACATCCGCAATGATGTTTGGCCATAGCTCGGATGAAAACCACAGGTTCAGCCGACGCATAAAGCTTACGTTTCCACGCAGGAAGCGATTGCCCACTAAGAAGTCGCCATCGCCGCGAAGGATGTCGCCACCTACGTTGCCAACCGGTGTTGGAACGCCCGACCCTGGGAATCGAGGGTCTTCGCCTATAGTAATTTGTCCGGTTGAGTCGAGCAGATTCTCGCCGTGCCGCGTATAGTCTACGTCTACCCGAATGTACGTACGTGGTGTAAACCAGTATCTGAGCTGTAATGCCATGCGATCGCTATTGGGTTGCATGTCATACCCAACTGGAGCTCCTAGTGTTGTGTACGAAGCATACATTCCGCGGTGTGAAAACGTGAACGGGTCTATGCGCGCAAACTCGAGCGTAACCATCGAAGGCTGATCGGCAATTTCGAACACACCCGATGCACCAAGTTGATAAGCAAACTTATTGTTGTTGCCAAGTTGCGAAGTATCGCTCAGTGTAGAAAAGGAAAGATCGTCGATAATGAATGAACCATACACCATGGTGTTCTTTATGGGACGTACTGCAATATCTACACCGATCATGCTGTTGTCAGTAACGCTTCTATCCTGCGTACCAAGTCCGGCAGAAACAAAAAACGCCAACGGATTTAGATACGAGAAGTCTAGCCCCCTGCCGTAGTACACAATCATGTCGCTGAGGGCAAGGCTTAGCCACGACGTTGGGTCGACAGACACACGGTGTGTGGCGATGTATTTAGAAGGCACCGCAGCGCCCGACGTGTCGGTGCCTTCGGCAAGAGAATGTGTTGAGGTAAAGCGGACCGGACCGTATGGCACGTCAATCAAGAGTCCGTCCATCATGGGTGCATTAATCGAGTGCAGGAAATTGTCGATCGGACTGATACCAACTTGAAGGGGCTCGCGTCCGAATCGCAATCGAAAATTCGGATGCTGATACTGCACATATCCCACATAACGATCAAAAAACTTCTGCTCATCGATTCCGAATTTCAGTGTTCGACCTAGAGTTGGATCTGTGCGGGCGATTAATGAAGGAGTGCCGGCTAAACGAACACCGTTTGAAAGATCGAGGAAGTAGCCGAACGAACCTGCAAAGAGAGAGCCGGAGAAGCGCATCGACGGACGCAGCAGCGCGTACACGTCAGAACTGTCATCAAGCGCGTATGTGCCGCCGCGAGCCATAAGTGAAGCGTCTATCTGAAGACGAGCCATTCCGTCGTTGAAGCGGCCGAGTCGAAACCGCCCGTCAGAATTCTCAGCAAACTTTAGAGTTGCCGTGGTGTCGGCAGTCGACATCACCGGGTGGTAATAGCCTCGAACCCACAACGCAAACGCATCACTAGAATTGTTTACAATACCATCGAGGGCTGGCATAGACGTTGGCCATACAGCGGCTCTGCCAATTGTTACCTCGCCACGCATCGCTTGCAGCAGGTTCATGTCCATAGACACACGTTCTGCAAACACGTCAACGTTTTGCGCAAGCACAGAGGTCGACGTTAGTACAACACAAAGCGCGAGAAGCAATAGCCTCATCGTTTTATTGCCACGGGTGAACACTTGCAAGCAGTACGCACATCCGGGATATCGCGTTGTGCATCATCGGTTGTTGCGTACTCGCCAACAAACACCACATACGTGATTTTTTCACCCTTCTTCGATTCTGACATTCGAGCACGCAACCGCTTCTTCTTCAGTTTGGAGAGAAGCGCGTCAGCCAATTCCTTGTTTGTGGTCGATTTCACCTGGATGACGTATGGTAAAACAGGCTTTACAACTGCGTCTGTTTTCACCGGCACATCGGTTTTTGTTGGCGTTTCGGGCTTCGCAACTGCAGGTGGTTTGTCAGCAGGTGGAGGTGCGCCGATTGTCATGCGCATTGCGTCGTACGCAAGAGGAAGTAAGTCCGACGAACCGTGTTGGTCTCGTAACTGCGAATACATTTTTCGCGCTCGCTCGACTTCCTTCGTTCCGATCGCGTAATAGATAATTCGCAACAGTGCGTCGTCGCACCATTCGCTTTTCGGGTAGGCTGCCGCAATACGTTCAAGCAACGGCAATGCACGTTTTGGTTCCTCGACAAGCGAAGCGTGAAGAAACATCACTGCGGGGTCGTCAGGATAGTCCAGAAGCAAATCTGGAAGCGCCTTTTTCGCCTCAGCAGAATAACCGTTGGCTATCTGTACCAGGTACGGACGGATGTTTGGGGCTTGCGCAGCAAGCATTGTGGGAAAGACGAAGAGAACGAGAAGTAGGAGGCGAAGGATCATATCTCAAGAAATTACGGAAACACGGCTATTTTGGCGTCGAATACTACCATGCACGACGCCTCACCGCACCTTGATACATCGTCCGACACTCCTTTCCGCGTGCTCGTAGCAGCAGGCGGAACGGGCGGACACATATTTCCTGCCGTCGCTGTTGTAGAACAGCTTCAGAGATTGACGGGCGACGCATGTTCAGCTCTGTTCATGGGCAGCATGGACAGAATGGAGACAACGCTTATTCCAAAGCTTGGGTATCCGTATATCGGCATGCCTATTGTCGGTTTTAAGGGGCTGCGATCTGCATCAACACTAACACTGCCATTTAAAATCGTCCGCTCCATCAACATAGCGCGCAAGGCATTGCGAAGTCACAAGCCACATGCAGTTATCTGCACCGGCGCTTATGTAAGCTATCCCGTGGGCATGGCTGCAATCAGTGAACGGATTCCGCTTTTTGTTCTAGAATCGAATTACAATCCTGGCAAGACAAATGCACGTCTTGCGCGGCGAGCCACAATGGTTGTTCTATCGTTTGAAGGCAGCGTGAAATTTTATCCCGAGCAGTACCATAACCGCCTTGTAACACTGGGTAACCCCGTTCGATCACAGATCTATTCTAACCTCACACAAGAGCAGGCTCGCTTGCAATGGGGCTTGGAAGGGGGCAGACCTACTGTGCTGGTGTTTGGTGGCAGCCTTGGCGCTGGAAGCCTCAACAAGGCTATGACAAATGCTCTGCAGAACCTTTCCTCAGCCCCTTACCAAGTGCTTTGGCAAACTGGCGGTAACTATCACGCTCCTGCGGAGCTACCTGCGAATGTTACGATCACACCATTTATCGACGACATGGGCGCCGCGTATGCTGCTGCCGATCTTGTGGTGTGCCGGAGTGGAGCAACAACTATTGCAGAGCTGGGCATTGCGCGTAAACCTGCTATACTAGTGCCATTGCCGTCTGCTTCAACAGGTGAACAACAACACAATGCTGGCGTGGTACGAGATGCAGGCGCGGCCATTGTTGTTGCAGATGCAGATTGTGCGTCGCTTTTGGTTTCTGAGATAAACAGGGTTATGACAGAGCGCGATATGCTGGTGCGGATGGCAGAAGCGATGGGGGTGATGGGACGACCCAATGCTGCAGTAGACACTGCACGATTGATTCTCAATCACTGTAATTGGCAAATCGGAGTACGTACATGAGAGAACCAATACCAATCGGAGTACGTGCATGACAGAATCATCACCTACAATACATGCGCCTGCCGAATTCAAGGTCCGTATCGATTTCTACTGGCAAGCCGTTGCACTCTACGCGTTAACGCTAATTGCATACATCGTTGTGCGTGCATTGTGGGAAAGCACGTTGCAGCAAGGCATTGTAACTGTTGTGTTAACAGATCCGATTGTTGTGTTGCTGGGATCGTTTGTTATTGGCTCGTCGCTCGTCTTGCTGTTTAACTGGCTTGCAAGACGTTCTATTCTGGTTGGCGCTAACGGCATCACGTTTGCGAGCAGGTTTCACGAACGAACATTTTCGTCAGAGGAAATAGAACGAATTACGATCGGACGTGACCGTCGTATTAAAGTGCGTGGAATGTTTTCGGTTGTAAAGATCAAGATTGCAAACAGACGTAGACCGCTTCGTATTCGGACTGCGTTGTACAACAAAGAAGCTGGCCTTATTGCGGCTATCGCGGGGTTACGTAAACATCATTTGCGTGGCTCATGAGCAGAGCACTTATTGCGTTATTCTCGAGTGCTCTATTTGTTAGTGCATCTGCACAAGGGCGCGTTGTGGATGAACGGCGAAGTACGATAGAACGCATGAACGTTATGCTTCAGGAGTCCTTGGCACGCATCGTACAGCAAGTGCCAACCGATTCTATTTCCGTTCGCGTGATAGCCCACCCCGATGCCGAGATCATTCGCATGATGACGGTAAATGCACTCGGTACACGCACTGTTCTCGCAGGCACCTCTGCCAAGGCCGACCTTGTAATTACGCCAGTAGACGTATCAACAAGATATGAGACCACCGATGCTGTAGACTCCGTCGATCGGGTTGTAACGGTTTCGTTGCAGGCGGTGATGAATACCTACGGACAAGAACGTTCATTACGCAGTGAGAAAATCGTGGAGCGCGAACGCCTTCATCGGAACGATGCACTTCGTCTTCAGTCTGGACAGCGCTCCTCAACCACTGCACAAATTCCTCCGGTACCATCGACCTTGTGGGACGATATTCTACAGCCAGCAATCTTCGTAGCAGCAGCGGTTACCACGGTGGTGCTTCTTTTCACAGTACGATCGCAATAAAGAGGCAACAACGTGAAGGTTTTGTACATCGTGCGTCACGCAAAATCGAGCTGGGATTATTCAGAGCTAAGCGACTTCGAGCGTCCGCTCACCGCACGCGGCAGACGCGATGCTCCGTTTATGGCGGGCATTATTCGCGAACAAAACGAGCCACCCTTTGTAATTGTGTCGAGCAGTGCTCTTCGCGCAGTCACAACAGCTAGAACATTTGCTACAGAGCTAGGCTTGCCTCTTGCGTCGATGGTGATAACCAATGCGTTATACGAAGCTGGAACGCAGGAAGCGTTGAACGTCGTGCATCGTATAGACAACAACGTAAAGACTGCAATGATTGTCGGACATAATCCGACAATGACGTCATTAGTAAACACGATTAGCGATATTCAGCTCGAGAACATTCCTACGTGTGGTTGCGTGAAGATTGCGTTTCCTAACGCAGACGTATGGACAGATATAGACAAAAGCAGTGGAAAGCTTATGATGTTCGAGTACCCGAAGAAGTACTTTCCTGAGTAGAAACCTCGACAAGGGGTTTCGCGCGAAGAGCGTCCATTAGTCTTATATCCGTCTGTCTGGCGTAATAACCTCAATTCCATGTACTTTCAATCACCATGCCGTAGGCTTGGTCAACGACTTCCCTTCTGGGGTAATAAGGGGATCGGGAAATTGGTGCTTGAGGAGGTCACTCCATTTGACGTGCAGCACACTAGAAGCTACGTTACGAAGACGTGAGGAGACCGTTCCGCCTTGCTTCGTCGGCGCGACATAGCATACTGTGACTTTCTTGTCTAGTTCAGTTTTGACAAGCTTGATCGGTTCACACAGATCGGAATCGTTGGAGATAACAATCGCATGATCGTATTCATTCTTCCAAGCTCTATGAAGCATTTGAGCCGCTAGGTTGACATCGGATCCCTTCTCTTCGCGCGTGTAAACCTTAGCGAACACCGTCGGGTGGGTCGGTATCTTAACAGCGTCCGCGAGATTATAGACCGCTAGTTGGCGCGAGTTACCACTGTTATCAATTACGCTATGAATACCTTCGGGGATCGCAATTTGCTGAGCAGGTAGATGGAGACTATTATTAGGAATACCAAGCCGTTCTACGGGTCTATTAACCGTCTTATTCAGAAATGACCCTAAATGAACTCGCACTTTGCTGTTGGCTTTGAGAGCTCTTATATATACTTGTTGACGATTTGGTCTAAGTGTGTCACCAACGCCATCAACCATGGCAGTGAAATAATGAATTTGAACAACCTGTTCTCCAGGTCTAAGTAGGCTATCTACTAAACTGGCAATATCGAGCCACTTCGCCTTTGCAGCCTTAACGGAATAGAAAAGATTGAAACCATCAACAAATACGGCTACCCTCTTCATACTCGCCTTCTCCTCAAAAAGCCAAGAGCCACCCAAGGGTGGCTCAAGGAACCTACGAATCCAAGCCGTAGGCGGATTTAAGCGACAAAATAACAACAATATCAACTCAGATCAAGTACTAGACCAAGTTAAGACGCCATTAGTTTGCCAAAGGAATGATCGCGTAATTAAACGTGATCTATCGTGCCGCGTGATTACCAGAGGTGTTGCACCGCATTGCGTTCTTCGAGCAGCTCTTGATACGTTGCGTCCATGCGCTGACGTGAGAACTCGTTGATGTCTATGCCCTGCACCATTTCGTATGAGCCGTTCTTGCAGGTTACAGGGTAGCCGTACACAACGCCTTCGGCAATACCATACGAGCCATCGCTCGGGATGCCCATCGTTGTCCAGTCTCCATCTGTAGTACCCAGCGCCCAATCACGGATGTGCTCGATAGCAGCGTTTGCCGCGGAAGCAGCAGAAGACAGCCCCCTAGCCTCGATAATGGCGGCGCCGCGTTTAGCAACGGTTGGAATGAAGTTGTTAGCTAGCCATGCTTCGTCGTTAATAGACTCCCAAACATTCTTGCCATTCGCTTCTACTGAGTAGATGTCTGGATACTGTGTTGTGGAGTGGTTGCCCCAGACAGTAAGTTTATTTAGTTCTGATGTATGAATGCCCGTCTTTGCTGCTATCTGCGAGAGTGCACGATTATGGTCGAGGCGCATGAGGGCCGTGATGTTGCGCGGGTCGAGGTCCGGTGCGCTTTTGCTCGTAATGAGAGCATTTGTGTTCGCAGGATTTCCAACCACTACCACTTTTACGCCGCGATTTGCAGCAGCGTTTAGGGCTTTGCCTTGAACAGTAAAAATCTGCGCATTGGCTTCGAGAAGGTCTTTGCGTTCCATGCCTTTCGAGCGTGGACGTGCGCCTACGAGTAGAGCATAGTCGGTGTCTTTGAAGGCAACGTTTGCATCGTCTGTTGTTACAATGCCATGCAGGAGTGGGAACGCACAGTCGTCGAGTTCCATTGCAACGCCGTTCAGAGCCTGAAGTGCTGGTGTCAGTTCAAGCAGCTGAAGGATTACCGGCTGGTCTTTGCCAAGCATTTCGCCACTGGCAATTCTGAACAATAGACTGTAGCCGATTTGTCCGGCAGCACCGGTTACTGATACGCGTACGGGCTTCTTCATGGGTTGTACTTTAGTATTCGTCGTTAGGAAAAAACGATTGTGTTCGATACCTAAACACCAAGTTCAGGTGTGTACAGAAAACGCCTCGAAAGAGGCGTTATGTCGTGCTAGATGCGTTGAGAGGCTGCGTTGAATTGAATCAATTCACGAAAGGATAAACAGAGACCTTAATGCGGTCTTTGTCCTTGCGTTCAAACTTCACCGTACCTGCGACCAGAGAGAAGATTGTGTAGTCTTTTCCGAGACCAACGTTCTTACCTGGGTGGACGTGTGTGCCGCGCTGACGAATAATGATGTTACCGGCAAGAACATGTTGTCCGCCGAACTTCTTTACGCCAAGTCGCTGAGCATTCGAATCGCGACCGTTCTTTGTAGAGCCGCCGCCCTTTTTGTGTGCCATGACGGTACCTTATTTAGATCGTTATGTCTGTAATTGTAATGCTCGTGTACTGCTGACGGTGTCCGTTAAGCTTCTGGTAGCCTTTACGACGTTTCTTCTTGAACACGAGAACCTTTTCGCCGCGCTCGTGGCCGTTCACTGTTGCTTTAACAACCGAACCCGAGAGAAACGGTGCTCCAAGAGAGATCTTGCCATTGTCAGAGGCAAGAAGGATGTTGTTGAACTCTATGCTGTCACCCGCGTTTTTGGCGAGCAAAGGCACCTTCAGTGTCTGCTTTGGCGACACTGCAAACTGAGTTCCGGCTATTTCTACTACTGCATGCATACTGATAGGGGGCTGTGTTCTGGAAAAGGGGCTCGCAATATAACCCAAAGGGCGGCTTTGGCCAAAAAAGTACTGAAATTGGTACTGACTCATTTTGAAGTTTTTAGGTGATTTATCTAGGTCTATGGGACGTAAAATCTTACTGAACGAGAGGATGACTCTGCTGCCGTCTAGAACGCCCAGCCAACCCCAAATCCAAAGTGAGCATAGACGCGGTTATCTGCCGGATCGACAATAGGCGTAAATGCAGCTCTTAACTGAAGACCCCCTCTGCGCGATTCTCCTCGAAACCCTATCACCCCGCAGGGAACAAAGGGATCATTCTTTACCCAATGCTCCCCGTTTCCTGTGTAGCTCAACTCCGAAACCAGCACGGAGGCACCCACTCCAACTTCCAAATGGTAGTCTGACTGAAACAACAATAGTCGTACAAGAACGGGTGCATAGAGTCTATTGGCTGGTATTAAGGTAATACCAGCCGAAACTCTTAAAGTGTCAAAAAGCCATGGAATTCCGCTTGATTCGCGAAACTTAAACACTGTTACTTCACCGTTTATCGTAGCCCAATAAAGACCGGATCCGCCAAGTTCCGTGAATAGGGAGAAATCCGCGGAGCGCACCTTGTTGTTTGTACTGTCAGCGGCTTTACATGGTGGTGTGAGTAAACATCCACTCGCCAGTCCAACTGTCAACAAGAATTGGAAGGTTGTTTTCATGGAGCATGGTTAAATCATTGGCAGCAATACTATGCTGAAGGATTTGATGGCCCTACTGGCGAAATTATGTCAGGCTCGAAGCACTTGATGCGATCTACCTTCCTGTCAGACCCTAGACCTGTGGGTGTGGTTTTCTCAGGGCAACAAGGTCGATGATCTGGCACGACCATCATAGCCACTCCCATACGCTGCCTTCCTGCCGTTTCGACCGCAATAGTCTCGGAGCAGTGGATGTCGACTTGCTGCTTTTGGACACTCCGACGAAAGTATGTGTTCAACTAGAAAATTGTAATGTGACAAATCAATATATCCTAGAGATAAAACGGACACATTTCGGCCACGTAATGTCGACCTTGTTTGGTCCTTCAATGCCGCACTTTTCATTAAGACTCTGAGCACCCATAACCTCGGTCGGCTTGTAAAACACACTGACTTAGAAATGCGGTGATTGGGAATACTGGGATTACATCGGCAACCTTTTTTAAAAGGTGCCGTAACCCGCCGCCCATGCGAATTACAGTCCCCCTAGAAGCTTGTATATGGACCCTATCCCTCGTGGTCTTAGGGGTGTTCGGTCCAGCACTTACCGGACACATCACAATCTGTATACCAACACTTCTGGGGTTCGATGGCTGCATGGGATGTGGAATTGGACGTGCCATTGGCCTTGCTCTTAGAGGCGATTTTCTGGCATCGTGGAATGCTCACTGGTTTGGAATGCCAGCAGTCTTTATCCTGATAACTCACATCGTTCGCTTAGTAATCAACGCAAATCGACAAAACGACGCCATCAAACCGACCGATACAAACACTCCGATCAACACAAACACACCAATCAACATCTAAACTGGAGTACCACGTGGTTAACATCTTTACCTACCTGCCCGAAATTGACGGCGAAGAACTCGCATACATCAATACGCTCACGCAAAACATGACAGACATGCAAGCCCAGCAGTTTGCCATGATCTATCGCTCGCGTCGTAAAGACCCGCAAACAATAATGATTCTAACGCTCGTGGGTTTCCTTGGATTTCTGGGTATTCCATCAGCCGGTATGCAACGGTTTGCGCTCAATCAGATAGGAATGGGCATTCTCTACCTCTTCACCTTCGGTCTTTGCTTCGTAGGCACGATCGTCGATCTCGTGAACTACCGAAAGATGACAGCTAAGTACAATCTTCAGCAGGCTTACGAAGCGGCGATGATGATGCGTGCAATGGGCGTCGCATAATCGCCTCAAGTTGATGGGTGTAGAAGACTCTACATAATCGCATATAACGAAACCATAAAAGCAGCCATCCGCAATTGACGTTAGTTTTGAGCAATGGCTGCTTTTCTATTTCTACTCGCGACAATTCTGCTCACATCGAACGGAATGATTTATGCGCAGAAACCTGCACCTGTTCCGCGACTAATTGTATTAATTAGCTACGACCAGTATCGCGGCGATTACATAGACAACTTTAAGGCGTTTGCCGGTGTGCGTGGCTTCGAGCGCATGCGCAACGAAGGTGCGATGTTTAGCGCCTGTATGTACACTCATGCGAACCTGATGACGGGTCCGGGACACGCCACGCTCATGACTGGGTGCAACCCCAAACGCAGCGGTATTCCATCGAATGATTTTTGCGACTCAGAGATCGGGCGAGATCTGATCGCTACTTGTACGTATTGCGCTAACGATTTTGGCAAGGGGCTCTCGCCGGCTAATCTGATACCACCGACATTGGGCGATCTTCTGCGCGAGCAAAACCCGAAGTCGAAGTCGGTTGGCATTGCGATAAAGGACAGAGCGGCAATACTGATGTCGGGACATAACCCTACAGCCGCCGTTTGGATGGACTTCAAGTCGATGTCTTTTACAACAAGCCCCTTCTACAAGACCCCTACATGGCTCGGTGCATTAAACAAAAAGGTGCGCGCCAAAAAGCATGCAAATGCGACGTGGACCACATCGATTGCCGAGAGTAAGTCGCCGGCAGTGGACGATCAGATGGGCGAGGGGATGCTGTCGTCCGGACGTCGTACGTTCCCCTACACGATTCCCGCAGCAGACAATGCAAACTTTTTTATCGATTACATTCGCACGCCCTATAACGTACGCGATTTGTTCACAGCTACGAGAACGATAATAGATCGCGAAAAGCTCGGACGTGATGCAGCACCCGATGTATTGTGCGTTGGGGTGTCGACAACAGATTTTGTTGGTCACACATTCGGTCCAGACAGCCGCGAAGTGCAGGAGCTTTACGTCGAGTGCGATAAAGAACTTGCTAACTTTATTGACTACCTCGACAAACGTGTTGGTCGCAGTAGGTATTTGCTCGTAGTTACCTCCGACCATGGTGTCGCACCAATTCCCGAAGTAATAAAGAACATCTCCGCCCAGCAGAAAACAACGGTCGATGCCGGACGCATCCTTGAGTCTCAGATTCACTACACAGTCGACAGCGCACTAAATGCAGCGTATGGCGTGTTGGCAAACAACAAGTCATGGTGTCGTGAAATTTTTGAGCCTAGTATTTATTTGTCCGACGAGGTACTCGCCGAACAAAAGGTCCTAAAGTCAGAGGCGGCAGGGGTCGCAGCTCGCGCTCTGCGCTCGCTGCAAGGGATAGCGATTAGCATAACGAACGACGATATCGAAAAAAATAGACGTCCAGACGATGTACCCATCGCAATCTGGACCTACATCAACAACAGCTACTCCCCAACCAGATCTGGTGATATACTGTTGTACCCAAAGCAATACTGGATTTTCGGAAAAACCCCTGCTACACATGGCACACCCTACGAGTACGATAGGCACGTACCGCTGCTGATGTTAGGAGGCGGAATAGAAGAGCGGACATATTCTACCGACGTGTCGCCCATAGACATTGCGCCAACACTTGCGAAGATGTTCGGCATAACGATGTTGAATGTAGACGGCAATCCGTTGCCAATTAGCCGAGCAAACGCGCGATAACAGTGCGTTGAATTTCTGACGTGCCTTCGCCAATCGTTAGAAGCTTCGAGTCGCGCCAGAACTTCTCTACCGGATACTCTTTGATATAACCGTATCCGCCATGTATCTGAATTGCTTCTTCTGCTGTTCGCACAGACATCTCGCTTGCAAACAGTTTTGCCTGTGATGCAGCAAGTGTGTATGGTTCGCCGTTATCGCGTAACCATGCTGCCTTGTAGGTAAGCATTCTTGCCGCTTCGATTTCCATAGACATGCGCGCAAGCTTCATTTGTATTGCCTGCATATCCGCAAGGCGTTTACCGAATTGCTGACGTTGAGTAGCATACTTAAGTGATGCCTCGAAAGCCCCTTGCGCAAGCCCCACACTTAACGCTGCAATAGAAATGCGTCCACCGTCGAGAATTTGCAGCGATTGCAAAAATCCTTCGCCCTCTGCACCAATAAGGTTTGCATTCGGGACACGAACATTGTCTAGTGCAAGACCAGCAGTGTCTGAGCACCGCATACCAAGTTTGTTTTCTTTCTTCGAGCCGTAGAAGCCAGGCATAGTTTTGTCAACGACAAATGCCGAGATGCCCTTCTTGCCTTTGGTCGCATCGGTAACGGCCATTACAACACAGATGTCGCCCACGTTGCCGTGTGTAATGAAGTTCTTCGATCCGTTTAGTATCCAATGATCGCCATCGCGCACAGCTGTTGTCTGCGTTCCACCTGCATCCGATCCGGCATTGGGTTCTGTTAATGCCCACGCACCCATCGTCTCGCCTTTTGCAAGGCGGGGCACGTAGCGCGACTTTAGTTCATCGGATGCAAATCTGAAAATGTGTGTCGTGCAGAGTCCGTTATGCGCCGCAACACCAAGTGCAATAGACGGACATCCCCGAGCCACTTCTTCAACAATTATGGCGTACTCCATCGTACCCATGCCGCTGCCACCAAGCTCTGTTGGTATGATTATGCCGAGGTATCCTAGGTCGCCGAGTTTTGCGAAGATCTCGGCAGGGAACTCCTGACTCTCATCGAATTGAAGGGCAACGGGGGTAATCTCTTCAGCGACAAATGCTCGGATGTGGTCGCGAATTGCAACCTGATCATCCGACAAATCACACGAAAAGCCACTGGCTGAAGATTCCGACATAATGTCTTTCTAACAGAGATGCAAGCCTCAAACTTACGAAAGTGCATAGGGGGGACAGGCCCGAACGTTCTATAGGCAGAAGTTTTCGTTACATTCAGGTCTGCCAATCACATTAATCTGAGTCCATCTCGACGTAGTGCTTCGCCTAGCTACCATATCATGCCTCTTTGTTCTCGCTAGCTCTTTACTCGCGAGCTCTGTACGTGCGCAGGAGATAACCACCGTTCCGTCGCCACCTGCAGTTCGTGTAATGAAGCGTGTGGATACATCGAACGCCGAAGTGCAGCTTGTTCTTAAAGCCTGGGTGGATAGTCTCGCAGTGTGGCGTCAGTCTGCACTAGGCCTTGGCACCGCGCGCGATAGGTCGGGTTTAGCCGGCATGCCCGACGGTGTAGTGCGCAACTGGTTCGGTCAGTCGGCCGAGGTTGTCGCAACGTTTCCACCAACTGTTCTGAGTATCGAACCAATTGAACAAGGTTGGGAGATTCGTACCCTATTTAGTGCCACAGATTTACTCAGCCGTCATATAGTACCCCTTGGAATACTGCGGTCTGCTTTTGTCCGCGACGACAAAGGAACGTGGACTGTCGAAAGTCCACTTCTGCGCACCACATCGGATTGGGAGGAGACACGTACCGACCGCATCCGTTATGTGCACCCTGCTAACCTTAAGGTCAACAAGAGTCGCGCAAAAGCGGCAAGCGACTTTGTCGCGAGTACTGCAGCAACCTTTGGCATCGAGCCCCCTACAAGAATTACATTTTATGTGACGAATTCGCGCGATGCAATGTCCACGCTGCTCGGCATCGAGTACTATAGCTACCCGCCGAGTGGCTTATCGTATCCAGCAGAGAACATCATTTTGTCGGGGATGGGAGATGCGTGGTATCCACACGAGCTTGTGCACATTGTGTTTAGAGATTTCGACGACGCACATCCTGTTGTCAGGGAAGGGGTCGCCACGTGGCTAGGGGGCAGCCTTGGTGAAGATTTCAGCGTGCTGCTCACACGCTACATACGTGAGAAAAAACCGACTGAAATACCGTCTTTTGTGCAGCTATTCACAGACCCTTATCTACCGCAAGATGACGTCTATATTGTCGGTGCGGCATTGTGCAAAGCCATGTACAACAAGGCAGGTGCCAAGGCAATTCTCGAACTCCTTAGGTCGAAAAGTACCTCTGACGCTATGATTTCTATTACCCGCGTTTTAGGCATAGAGCCTGGTGATCGGCAAGAAACCTTGGTGCCTTTACTAACGCAACTCCTTGAACAATCGGCCGTAGACGCCGGCCGTTGAGGCAACACACGTTAATTTGAATTATTCGCGCTAATACAACTGTTGAATCCAAGACTCATCATTTTAATACAATTCAAAATTTCTGGAGAACAACATGGCGCTTCCCGCCATTCTTCGCTTTAAAGAGGCACATGCCGCCATTGATGAGGCGCATGCCGCCTTTTTTCGTTTCTGCAGCAGGGCAACACTATTATTAGTTGTTGTTGCTGCTTCGGTCGCAACAGCATTAGCTGTCCCGGGTGATACCGTTGCGTTGAACTCCAAAATTCTAACGGGCAAGCTTACAAACGGTGCCACGTATTATATCATGCGCAACAAGAAGCCTGAAAAGCGACTTGAGCTAGTGCTTGCTGTTGACGCAGGGGCGGTGTTAGAAGATGACGATCAGAACGGACTTGCACACTTTGCCGAGCACATGGCATTTAATGGTACGAAGTCGTTTCCTAAGCAAGAGCTTGTGAGCTTTCTAGAGTCGACCGGTATTCGCTTTGGAGCCGACCTTAACGCATACACCAACCAAGATGAAACTGTTTACCAGCTAACTGTGCCGCTCGACAACGCGCAGAACATTATCAAGGCAATCCAAGTGTTGCGCGACTGGGCTGGGTATGTGTCATATGACGACGCCGAGATCGAAGCTGAGCGAGGCGTTGTTACAGAGGAGTGGAGACTTCGCAGGGGAGCAGGAGAACGCGTAAACCGCGTGCACAGCAAAGTGCTACTTGCCGGATCGAAGTATGCAGATCGCGACGTCATCGGCGATACTGCTGTTCTCAAGCATGCTCCTGCCGATAATCTCCGCCGTTTTTATAAAACGTGGTATCAACCCGAACGCATGGCTGTAATTCTAGTGGGCGACTACGACGAGAAAGACTTAGAGTCTTTACTCAAGAAACACTTTGCATTTCCAGCAGGCTCAAGTGGCGGATCGCGTGCTAGAGCAAACTATCCGATTACGGTAACCAACACGACGCGGGTGAGCATAGCATCGGACAAGGAACTGCCTGGAGCAAGCGTAGACATTTACACGATCGGTCCACGTGAGTCCATGATAACTAAAGAGGACTTCCGCCGATCGATGACTTCATCTCTGGTGACAAGTATGTTGAATTCACGACTTTCCGAGATGACGCAGAAAGCAAATGCACCTTTTGCATTTGCGGGTACAGCAACATTTGGTCTTACACGAGCTAACAATGCGTTCTATGCTCAAGCAATTTCTGCCGATAAGAACATTCTTCCGAGTCTGCGTGCACTACTCACCGAAATGCGCCGAGTAGAACAGAAGGGATTTTCGCAGACTGAACTTGATCGTGCTAAGGCAGAGGTATACTCGAGCATGGAAAAGGCATATAACGAGCGCGATAAAACGCCAAATGCAAACCATGCTGCTGAGTTTACACGGAATTTTCTCATACAGGAAGCATCGCCCGGTATTGCACGCGAGTTTGAACTCTACAAAGAAATTCTACCAACCGTTACCCTTTCAGATGTCACGGGTTCGGCGACAAAAGCAATAACCAACGCACACCGAATAATCACCGTTTCGGTGCCAGAAGGAAACGGTTACATCAAACCAACAGAGGCGGAAGTACTTGCAGTAGTTCGTGACGTAGAGAAATCGTCAGTTACTGCGTACATAGACGATGTGCCGCTAAAGCCACTAATGTCAAATACGCCAACACCAGGCACTATCGTGTCGCGATCACAACTGTCAGATGTTGGGGCAGAACAGTGGACGCTTTCTAATGGCGCTAAGGTTGTTGTTAAACAAACGGATTTCAAAGACGATGAAATTCTATTTTCTGCATGGTCTTACGGTGGCGAGTCTCTGGGTGATGAACGTGATCAGGCCACGCTAGGTGTAGCCGCCTCTATCGTAGACGCTGGTGGTCTAGGTGAGTTCTCTACACCTATGCTGACGAAAATGCTTCAGGGGAAGAACATTTCCTTAAGTCCGGGCTCAGGCATGGAAACATTCGACATGTCGGGCAGCACGTCCCTAAAAGACCTTCATTCGTTCTTCGAAGTACTACACCTGACCTTTACAAGCCCGCGATTAGACGAAGAAGCAGCTACTGCATTAAAAGCACGCATGCGTGCTGGGTTGGCTAATAAAGAGACAAATCCCGAGGCTGTGTTCTTCGACACAGTTACAGTTGTATCGAGTGGAAATCACCCACGCATGACGCCAATGTCTGTTGCTACTGTAGACAAGATCGATGCAGCGAAGGCATATGCATTTGTTAAAAAGTCGGTAGAAAATGCTGGGGCCTACACATTCTACTTCGTTGGCAACTTCTCGAAAGACACACTTGAAAACTATGTGAAGACGTACATAGCTAGTCTGCCTTCAACGTCAGAGAAGCCGATGTGGAAGGATGCGGGTATCCGTATGAAGACTGGCAAGATTGAGCGTACGGTTCTAAAGGGAATCGAAGCGAAGAGTGCCGTTGTAATGACCTATTCGGGTCCGTTCAAATACTCTCCCGAAGAACGGTACAACATCATCGCTTTAACTGAAGTAATGAGCACGCGACTTCGCGAGCAATTACGCGAAGAAAAGGGCGGAGTGTACTTCGTTGCTGTTCAGCCATCGATGAACAAAATACCTGTCGAAGACTATTCGATTACGGTATACTTTACGTGCGAACCAAACCGTGTCGACGAATTGGTTAGTGCAGTTCGTAAAGAAGTAGACTACCTGCAGAACAACGTTGTTGACGCCTCTTACATCCAGAAGATCAAAGAAATTCAGTCAAAAGAGCGCGAAGTAAGCCGTAAGTCAAATCAATTCTGGCTCGGAAGCATAAAGGCAGTCCAGGTTTCGGGCGAACCCTTGTCTGTTATCGGACGTCGCGACGAGCTAATCAAAGCACTTACGCCAGAGCAAGTAAAAGAAGCTGCGCGCAAGTATCTGGCAACAAGCAACACTGCAATCTTTGTGCTCAAGCCAGAGAAATAAGCATACAAAACTGAGGCGGTTGGCTATTTGCCGGCCGCCTCTAGTGTTTCGATACAGATCATATTTGTTCTTGCGCGTCCGACAAGTGGACGTCCGATTGTAAACACAATAACAGATCCAGGCGGAAATGTTTTCTCTTTCACGAGAAGCGCCTTGATGTGTTCGATGGTTTCGTCTGTAGTTGTAATGGAGTCTACAACGATTGCTGTTACTCCCCAGAGCATTCCCATTCTGCGTGCAACAGATTGCATCGTAGTTACGGCAATGATAGGGGCACGTGGACGCCGGTTAGAAATCAACCGCGCGGTTTGTCCGCTATAGCTAAGTGAAGCAATTGCCGACACACGCTGTTCCTCTGCGATGTGTGCAGCGGCCATTGCAATAGAGTCGGTATTAGATTCTTTGGGATCGAACCTCACCGATGCTGGCATATGAAGAAGTCCGTCGCTTACAAGTTCCTGTTCAGCCTCTGTACAGATGGTACGCATGTATTGCACGGCCTCGACAGGATATGCACCAACTGATGTCTCAGCGCTTAGCATCACCGCATCTGTGCCGTCCAGAACAGCATTTGCAACATCGCTAGCTTCTGCACGAGTTGGACGCGGACTACGAATCATAGACTCGAGCATCTGTGTTGCAGTAATTACAGGCTTGGCCTTAGCATTGCAAAGTTTAATAATCTTTTTCTGCACGATGGGTACATTCTGTGCAGGAATCTCAACACCAAGATCACCGCGAGCAACCATAATTACATCAGAAGCATCGATGATGGCTTCGATGTTTTTAAGTGCTTCTGGCTTTTCAATCTTGGCAATAATGGCTTGTGTGCCACCGTACTTGTGAAGGTATTTGCGCAGTACGTCTATGTCGACAGCAGAACGTACAAACGATAGAGCAACATAGTCGCATTCTTTATCGATTGCAAACCGTACATCGGCTCTATCCTTTGTCGTCATTGATGGCTGTGAAACAATGGTATTAGGAAGGTTGATACCCTTGCGTGGTTTTAGCACACCCCCGTAGATAACCAGGGCATTAACAATATCTCCGTTAATGCTTTTTACCTGTAGCTTCATGAGGCCATCGTCTAATAACAACATGTCGCCTTTGCGTACATCAGCAGCGATGGTTGGGTACTGCACCGGAATCATCGAATCGGTTGGTACGAGCTTTTGGTGACGTATTACACCAACATCTACAAGCTTTACATCGCGGCCAACAACCAAGGTCATTGCGTCTTTGCCAACAAAGTCACCAACTCTAATCTTGGGTCCCTGCAAGTCAGCAATAATCGGTACGTACGTCCGCAGCTTCGCTTCTGCCTTGCGAATAAGGTCTATGTATTGTTCATGGCTGGAGTAGGCGCCATGCGACATGTTTAGTCGAAAAGCGCTGGCTCCGGCCTTAATCATGGCAATGATTTTCTCTTCTGAAGCAACCGCCGGACCCATCGTGCAGAGGATCTTGGCTTTGTGCTGAAGGCTGCCGTGAAATGCAGGCATGATTTCCTATGTGGTGGTAAGAACAGTTGTTCGTGGTTTCGGCCATGCAAACGGCTCAATAGTTATTGCACGTCCGGTCTCTTCGTCAAGGATGAGATGCACACCACAGACGCGCACATCATGTTCAGCTACTTCGTATTTGTGCGCTGTCTGGAGCATCAAACGTTTTATCGCGATGTCTTTTTTCATGCCGAGTACCGAATCGTACGGACCCGACATACCAGTGTCTGAAATGTAGGCTGTACCACCGGGCAAAATCGTAGCGTCGGCAGTCTGCACATGTGTGTGTGTGCCTAGTACCGCGCTCACACGTCCGTCGAGATACCAACCCATTGCAATCTTCTCTGCAGTCGCGTCTGCATGAAAGTCTACCAAGATCATCTTGGTCCGGGGGGCCATCTTCGCTAGTGCGCTATCGGCAGCTTTGAACGGGTCGTCGATTGGTTGCATGTACACACGGCCTTGTATCTGCAACACGCCAATCGTCCGCTGATCGGGCAGTGTCACAATCGTCCAGCCGCGTCCAGGGTTTTCGGCAGGATAGTTCAGTGGTCGCAGAACGTTTGGGTTTGTAGCAAGCAACGTGCGTGCTTTCCAATTCTCCCAAATGTGGTTGCCGGTTGTAATACAATGAACGCCGGCACTGGTAAGCTCGTTGGCTTCCTTATCGGAGAGCCCCTTACCATCGACGATATTTTCACCGTTTACAATTACAGCATCGGCGGTGTAGCGAGTTTTAAGGTCATCGAGCGTTCGTAGTACTTCGCGGAGTCCGACATGCCCAACGATATCGCCGATAAACAACACATGAAAGGGGCGCATGGGGCTTTAACCTTGAGCATAATGAACAGCTAAACTACGAAACACCCCTGCTGTGGGTATTTTAGTACGTAATGGCAACACGTATCTACACAAAGACGGGTGACGATGGTTCCACCGGCCTGTTCGGAGGGGCGCGTGTTCAAAAAAACGCCCCGCGCATCGAAGCCTATGGCACTGTCGATGAACTGAACGCTATCCTTGGCATTGTGCTCACGCAAGAATTGCCAGAAGACCTGAGGGCCGAGCTAACGGCGACTTCGGCACATCTGTTCACGCTCGGGGCCGATTTAGCTACCCCTCTAGATCCGCCGCCCACGTACAAAATCCCGAGAATTACCGAGGAACACGTACTAGGGCTCGAACGTCGCATCGACCGTATTGAGGCAACCCTGCCTGCTCTGAAGGCATTTATACTTCCGGGCGGTGTCGAGTCGGCAGCAACGTTACACTTGGCCCGCACCGTCTGCAGACGAGCCGAACGCGCAGTGGTAACGCTAGGAGAGACAGAAAATACCGGTGAGTACGTTTTGCGATACCTAAATCGGATGTCCGATTGGTTGTTCGTATCGGCTCGCTACGCCAATGCCTGGGCAGGTTTCGAAGATGTGCCCTGGAATCCCAATGACTGAGTTAACGATATTTGCGGCCTGTTTAGTCAGGACAACCAATTTCGAGTTTTTTAAACCACGTTCGAGGAGAGACACATGCCTTCATTAATGAGAAAATTACCTGCGTTTTTAGTAGCTCTCGTGGCACTAGTTGCCGTCAGCTGTAATACCAACGACGGTCCCGTAGACCCTGGTACCACACCAAATGCACCAACCTCGCTACAGGCGCAGTCGCGCTCTGAAACAGCTGTTGCATTGCAGTGGAATGCATCGGCTAGCGGAGTATCGCCGAGCGGATACCGTGTTCTATACAACGTAAAATCAAGCGCAGTTACAGATTCGATTACTGTTACTGGTGCAACATCAACAACTGCTGTTGTCACAGGACTCACATTCGGCGTGATCTACGAATTTTCAGTCAAGGCTTTAAATGGTTCAACGGCGAGTGTAGCATCTGGCTCGATTGAGTGGGCGCCTGCAAAGCGTTCAGGTATCCTTAAGCTGTACTCTGGATTTAATCCTGCCGAAGGCAGCGGCCTTGTTGTATTTGAGAATGCTCCTGCGGTAGCATCCATAAACCAAGGTAGGTTATGGGATTTGGCGTTCGATGATGTAACCGACCCTTCACGCCCACACATTGCATCGCCAGGTCAGACGGCCTATGTAAATAATTCGTTCGAGTTTTCTAACGGACAGGTTGCTAAAACTGTCTACCTCGGACGCCAGTACACGAATATTTCAAGTCTTGATGAAATCTGGGAAACGACAGATCTAGACGACGATTCGCTGAACAAAGAAAAGTTCTACGACCTGAGTAGCATTGGTGGAACAGGTAGCTTCGGCTTCGTTTTTGCTTCGAGAGCACAATCAGGAATCTTTACCTATGGTAAGGCACTGGTCATTCGTACAAACAATACGTTTATTCAGGGTTCAGGCACAAATAAGTACATCGAAGTACAAGTTTCGTACCAAACAAACCCTTCAATCCCATATGCACTTCGTGCGAAGATGGAAGCAACTGCTCTAAACAGGGCAGGCGAAATCAATGTCAACGCTCGATAAGCTGTTGATTTAAATCTCCAAAAAAGAAAAAGGGCGTCCATTGGACGCCCTTTTTTTGTCATGTACTTTCTTTAGAAAAGAACTCGGAGCGATTAGCGGCTTTTTCTAATCGTGCCAGTGGAGGCTGAGCCATCAGGATTGGTAGGAGGAGCAATCTTTGTGTTCGCTGCCTTCTCTGCTGCTGCCTTCTCTGCTGCCTTCTTCTTCAGCCAAGCCTTCCTGTCGTTCACCTGTAGCATCGAATCGACGCGGGCGAGCGAGTCTTTGCTGGCCTGTAGCATCGAATCTGCCTTCAGCTCTGCAAGTGAATCTGTGTTAACAGTTGGTGTTGTATTCGCTGGAATTTCAACTGGCACTTCTTTCGTTTCTGTGTTGCATGCGACAAATAGAGCTGTCGCTAGAGCCACAGAAGCAATGATCGAACGATTCATGGTATCTCCTGAGAGTAAATGGTAGATGAACAAGCAACGGCAAGTCTACGACGAGAATTCTGTGTCTTCAATGAATCAAGTATGAAACGTTCGTCATGTAAGTCTGCGTAGGCGGGCGGCGAAAGCGCCGTCAGATTTGTGCACATGGGGGAATGTCCGCATAAAACCGTCGCTCACTACTTCCGTTGGCAGAAATCGTTCCGCTGGTTCGAGCTCAAAATTCGGGTTGTCTGCCAGAAAGGCTTGAACGACATACTCATTCTCCTCTGGCTCGATGGTACATGTGCTGTACACCAATGTGCCACCGGGTTTGACTACGGTGGCTGCATGATCGAGGATCTGACGCTGCGTAATGGCCATGTGCCGGACGTCTTCGAGCGCACGGCGCCATTTGATGTCAGGTTTCTTGGAAAGGGTCCCGAGGCCCGTGCAGGGGGCGTCTACCATTACGAGATCTGCTAACACTTCCGGAGCGAATTGGCGAGCATCGCCGTGAAGAGGCTCGATAATAGTCACACCAGACCGACGGGCGTTGTCCTCTATGAAGCGAAGTTTCGACTCGTACATTTCGAGAGCAACAATGCGTCCGGTGTTTTGCATGACCTCGGCCGCAAACACCGCCTTACCACCAGGAGCAGAGCACAAGTCATACACAAGCATACCAGGCTTCGGTGAAGCAAGCTGTACAACTAAGCTGGCACTCGCATCCTGCACGTTAACCAAGCCTTCTGTAAACAGGGGTAGTGCTCGAATATCACGCAGCGATGTAATTAATACGCTGTCTGGGTGAATCGGCGACACTTCATACCTGATTTCGTTCTCTGTCAGGGTCCGCTCGACTTCCGCAGTCGTAGTCTTGAGTGTATTCACGCGTAACGTGAGCATTGGGCGATGATTATTGGCAGCGAGTAAGAGCTCCATATCTGCTTCGCCATACCTCTCCAGATAGCGACGTACTATCCACTGCGGGTGGGAGTAGACGATCGAATGATAAAGGACAACGTTTTCTTCCTTAACAGGGTAACGGATGTTCTGAATGTTGCGAAGAACGTTGCGCAATACTCCATTCACGATTCCGGCGTGGCGATCGCCTTTTAACCGCTTAACCATCTCAACGGACTCGTTAATAGCGGCAGGGGGAGGAATTTTCGACAAAAAGAGCATCTGATAGAGCGCAATACGCAGGGCGTTCTTCGTCAGGGCCAGACACTTGGCGAACTCTCCATGATAGAACCCTGTTAGAATCCAGTCAAGCCTGCCCTGCCACCGCACTGTCCCATTTACGAGTTCTGTGACAAGAGCCTTGTCGGCAGGCGCCAGCTCTGTGCGCCGTAACTCGGCGTCCAAAAGTTTGTCGATGTACGAGTCGCTACTTTCGTATCTGCTAAGCAGCTTTACGGCAGTACCTCGAGCCGTTTCGAAGATAGTATTGTTGTCGTTGACAGAAACAGAGGGCGCTACATACTCGTGCGCCCCAAAAGGTGCTTGCTCGTTGCTCATAGGACGCAAGTATACTAAATGCTTCACGCTTGCGAATGACGGCTTAACATGATAGTTTCACGCCTCACCGTATTCATACTGTGGCGCTTCGTGCCCCTTGCCCATCCTTCGTCAGCTTTTGTCGTCCTTCTACTGCTCCTTTTTTTAGGGGTCGGAAGGGTCGTAGGGCAAACAAACGTAATGGAATCGGACCCGTTAACTCCGCGCAAGATTCTTGTATACGATATGATCGGCGCCTATGCTGGAATCTCGAATAACATGCAAGGCGGAAGCTTTCTGACTGCTTGTGATTGCGAGTTTACAGGTGGAGCAAAGACGTCGTTTGCTGGCGGACTTGTGTTTGAACGATTAACAAAATCAAGACTTACTTTTGGCGCAATGCTTGGATTCGAAAGTCGCAGTATTGATGCCCGGTTTCTTGAGATTGAAGGAGTTACACAAAGGTCACCTGCTACTAGTCAGGAGTTCGTTGTGCCGATGACTTTTCGAAATACGGCAGAGGTAGCGATTTCGATGGCCTCGATGAGCCCGTTTATTAAGATGACCTTCTTCGATTTCGCATATGTCAGGGCTGGACCCAGTTTCGGCTATATTTTTTCGTCGTCATTAAAACACACAAAAGAGCTTGTAGACGATTCGATCCGATTCCCCAATGGCGAGGTTGCCTCTGTTTCGTTAACTGGTTCCGACACACGATCAGTGGTCCTCGAAGACGGTTCGTTCCCCGAGATCAATGCTTTGCAGATATCCGCTTTACTGAGTGCAGGGTTCGAGATCCATTTCACCAAGAAATTTTTTCTTGGACCGGTGGCTCAGTACGTTCTACCATTCACGGCAGTATCCAAGCGGGGCAGCGACTTTACAATACGCTCATTCCAGATTTTTCTCGAAGGCAGATTCATTTTCTAAGGCGGGCAGGCCTTGGCGAGTTTTCCACAATTACCTATCTTTTGAGTTCGCGCCGCGACACGGCAAAGACATGAACGTGCTTATGGTGGGTCAATCTTTAGAAGGAATAGGACGCGTATGATGCAGCGAGTTGTTACTGTATGCCTTTGTTTGCTGCTTTTCGCACTAAAAGCACAGGCGTCAGAACCTGAGAACGAACTAACGCTGTATGGCGTTGTTATCGAGGCTACGCCTCTTAATCAAGATTCGCGCGGTGATATCCTCGAGGATCCGAAGCGTATCAAGATTCTAAACCTTGGTAAGGTTGTGAATCACGGAGGTCTTGATTACGGTCCGACCGTTTCTGCCGATGGCAAGACGCTCTTCTTCGTTTCCAACCGTCAGGGAAGTCGCATCACACGTGATGGCGACTTCTCGCATGATTTTTGGTTGACGCGGAAGGCGCATAATCTTGATACGATCTTCAGCATACCAGTAAACATCGACACAGTAGACGCAGGTGTGAATACTGTGACGAATGAAGGCGTTGCTTCGATTGCTGCAGATAAACAGACTCTGTACTTCACTGGTTGTAATCGTGCCGATGGTCTAGGTGATTGTGACATCTACATTGCTGAAGTTGAAGGTGACCGATTTGGTAAGCCACGTAACTTGGGTCGCGCGGTGAATTCCGAATACTGGGATTCTCAGCCAACGATCTCACCAGACAAGCAACGACTCTATTTCACATCGAACCGGCCATCACCAACCAACCCCGATGGTGACGGACAGAAGGACACAGACATTTGGTATAGCGACTGGGATGATGATCTGGGTGAGTGGAAGCCAGCTAAGAATCTGGGTCCGGACGTCAACACAGCTAAAGCCGAGGTCAGTCCGTTCATCGCCGCCGATGGTAATACGTTGTTCTTTGCTTCGAATGGTCACCTGCCGAATATGGGTGGGTTAGACTTCTATCGTACGGTGAAGACTGGCGAACGTGACCGCGAGGGGCGCGACCGATGGAGCAAATCAAGCCAACTGCCCGCACCGATCAACACAGCCGAAGACGAACAGTTTATCTCGCTACCAGCTTCGGGTGATGTTCTTTACTTCTCGTCGCGTCGTACAGACCTTCCTGGTTATCAAGGCGACCTCGACATCTTCATGGCTCTCATTCCTACGTACTTCAGAGCCGTCAACCTGATTGTTAACGTAGTCGACGAGTGTACTCAACAGTCAATTCCTGCAACGCTAACGTTTTCGAATCCGAAAACCGGACGTAATGTTCGTGATAGTGTTTCTACATCACGGACAGAGGCGAACGTTGTTATTGGCGACGCAGAATATGGCGGACCAGACAATCGCGATCGAGTAGTGCAGTGGACTGTTGGCGCATCATCACCCGTGTATGGCGAAACAAGCATTACTGTAGATGTTGCCGATCCGGGTCAGACTACCGCAAAAGATTCGGCTAACGTTGCAACCGAGATTCGTCGAACGATCACACTTGGTCGTCGTCCGACGCTTACGTGGGATGCCGCCTACTCGGATTGGGAAAAGAAGAAGAACGGAAATTTCAAAGGCCTTGTTATCGAAGAGCGTGCAACGATCATCATCTATCCGTTGTTGCCATATATCTTCTTCGATCTAAGCGGCGCTACAATTCCAAGCCGCTATGTGCTGTTCAACAACCCTACACCAACAGCTAACTTCAACGACGAGCGCATTCCTGGCGGTACACTCGACAAGTACTACCAAGTCCTGAACATTTTTGGTTACCGCCTAAAGAAGCACCCAACAGTTTCTGTAGAGATTACGGGTACAGTTGATGAGAAATTCGAAGACAAAAACTCACCTCTTCCAAAAGAACGTGCGCAGATTGTTTACAACTACCTTCGCGACGTATGGGGAATCGAAGAAAGCAGAATGTCGATGAAGAGTCGGGGTTACCCAGAAGAAAAATCGAATCCGAAAGATTCGCTAGGTATGACAGAAAACCGTCGTGCAGAAATCCGCTTCAAGGGCGACGCCGAAGAAGTTTGGCAAGTGGCACGTCCGATTCTCGACAACGATCCTACCGACTTCCCATCGCCAAAGGATCTAACATTCCAGATGGCAAACGGTATCGACAACGAAATCGTTGCCTCACGCCGTATCGAAATCAAGCGTGCTGGGGCTGAATGGAATACGCTAACTAATGTTGGAATGACTGAGCCTAGCAACGTCTGGAATTTCGAGAACCCAGCGGGAGAAATTCCAAAGGGTCGCGTTGAAAAAGGCCAATCGGAACTTGCTTTGCCACCTTACGAAGCGCAACTTGTTGTTGTATCGAAGAATGGCACTGAATGCCGTTCTGACGTCACTAAAATTCCTGTCAAGCGCGTTTCATCACGTGGCCGTACAATTGAGAAGGATGAAATCGCTGGCAAGACACTTGAAAAGTACAACCTCATTCTGTTCGACTTCGACAAGTTCACTGCTGGACCGATGAACGAACGCATCCTTCGCGAATATGTGTTTGGACGCGTGAAACCATCGTCCGACATCAAGGTTGATGGTCACACAGATGTTGTTGGTGAATACGGCCACAACAAAAAACTCTCAGAAAATCGTTCGCGTACCGTAGAAAACGCCATCAAGTCTTCAACGGGTGGTAAATACCAGTCACTCATTAGCCGCGGTACTGGCGAAGACGAGCCATTGTACAACAACATCCTACCTGAAGAGCGATTCTTCAACCGTACAGTTCAAGTAATCATCGAAACACCGCTTCAGGATGCTGGTCTCGACGACTAACGCATCATCGTCAGGCAGTTTGTATCGAAACCAAACCATCTGTCTAGTACCTCCGAATTAATTGAACGCCCGCTTTATGCGGGCGTTCTTCGTTTCAAATGAATGTTTACCTACGCGCATTATGCATACTGAAGAACAAGCTGTGCCGTAGCTTTGCGGCATGATGCATTGGAACGTCGACCCCGTCCTGTTTTCACTAGGACCACTTTCACCACGATGGTATGGCGTTCTCTTCGCGCTGGCTTTTGTTTTCAGCTATTACATTATGCGTTCGATTTTCAAGGCCGAACGCAAGCCCATGGTCGATCTTGATGCGTTAACCATCTATATGATCGTCGGTACGATTCTCGGTGCACGCATCGGACACGTAATGTTCTACGAGCCAGAAATCCTTCTTGATAACCCACTTGCGCTATTTGCGATATGGCAGGGCGGCCTGGCGAGTCATGGTGGGGCGCTGGGTATTATACTCGGACTTTACCTCTTTCATCGTAAACACAAGTCGTACAGCATGATATGGCTGCTTGACAGGCTTGCAATCGTTGCCGCTATTAGCGGCATGTGTATACGTATTGGAAACTTGTTTAATTCCGAAATTCTTGGATATCCTACTAATGTGCCCTGGGCGGTTGTCTTCGATTTAAAGAGTCCAATTCCACGTCACCCCGCTCAAGTCTACGAAGCACTGCTCTGTCTTGCACTCTTCATACTCACGTGGGCAATGTACAAGCGAGGTGTCGCCTTCGCACATCCAGGACGGCTGATAGGGGTGTTCCTGGTGCTCTTGTTTACGGGACGGTTCCTTATCGAATTCCTCAAGGAACGTCAGGTCGATTTCGAATCAGTACTGCCGCTCGACATGGGTCAGCTCCTTAGCATCCCCTTTATCGTTGCAGGCGTTTGGTTTCTATTCCGACCTTCCGTGCCAAAGCCGGCTTCTCGATAACGCTAAAGCCCGCAACCGATTCACGCACAGTAAGCTTTGCAGCAGGATTCTTGATCGAAGAATACGCGAAGTAGCGTAACCCGTTTGCGTCCACAATCTTCGTGCACACAACCTCTTTCGAAACCGGATTTGTGTGCCAAACCATCCACGTCGTACTATCACGCTTTACTGCATTCGCTTTTACGTCGATTGTTTTCAGTGAATCGAGTTGCTGGCGCACGAAATCATCAAGAGACTGAAGCCCTTTCAGCGGTACAGCGCGAATTTCAATGACGCTACCATCTGCAGATGTTAGCTTGCCGACGACGTCTGTGCCCTCTGACGGCGTTTGAACCTGCCAACGGTCTGGACTGTCGCTTGCAAGTAAAAAGCCCGCAGCGGTGTCTATAAGGTTCTTCCCGTTAAACCGCTTACCGACAAAGCCCCCCGAGTCGAGGCCCCCTTCAATCTCGATATCAGAAACCGTACCGCTAGAAACGCTGATTGAGTCGCCTAGCACCTTCAAGCGTGCTGTATCTGCGCCAATCTGCTCAACAAGAGGTTTTTCAAGCGAGACCTCGACGCCGTCCTTCGTCACCTTTAGCGTGCCACCCCGATTGTCTATGTTGTTGAAGAACATCACCGCGCATACGAGGCCAACTAGCGTGATGGCAGACGCAACAATGAGCGTGCGTTTGGTTTTCTCGCGCTCGACATGGACTTGGCTCTCGTTCATGAGGCGAACATAGCACGTCGAAGGCTAATTTTGCGCTCCCACTGAATAACAGCGCGCAATGCGCGCCATTCAGAACAATGTGCTACGCGCACTATTACAAAACGACATATACGTTCAAACGAGGCACACATGGCTATATCGAACATCACAGTTATCGGTGCCGGCACAATGGGCAACGGCATTGCGCACATTGCTGCGCAACACGGACATAACGTCACCCTGGTTGATGTGAGCGATGCTGCGCTTCAGAAAGCTTTGAGCACCGTAACAGCCAACCTCGACAGGCAAGTAAAGAAGGAAGTGCTCACACAGGCCGATCGCGACGCCACACTTGCGCGCATTGCCACAAATACAAGTCTTGAAGAAGGGGCGAAGGGGGCTGACCTTGTCGTCGAAGCAGCGAGCGAACGCCTAGAAGTAAAACAGCAGATTTTTGCGACCCTCGATGCCATCTGCAAACCAGAGTGCATTCTTGCAAGCAACACATCATCAATTAGTATAACAACGCTTGCTGGTGGAACGAAGCGTGCAGATAAGTTTATCGGCATGCACTTCTTTAATCCGGTGCCGGTAATGAAGCTCTGCGAAATTATTCGCGGACTTGCCACGAGCGATGAGACATATGCGACAATTAAGGCGCTGGCCGTTGGACTCGGTAAAACACCGGTCGAAGTGCAAGACTATCCTGGTTTCGTATCGAACAGAATTCTAATGCCAATGATTAACGAAGCAGTGTACTGCGTTATGGAAGGCATTGCTTCTGTCGAAGACATCGACACTGTGATGAAACTTGGTATGGCGCATCCGATGGGTCCGCTTGCGTTGGCCGACTTCATCGGACTCGACGTGTGCTTAAGCATTATGGAAGTGCTGCACGACGGTCTTGGTGATAGCAAGTACCGGGCGTGTCCGTTGCTGCGCAAAATGGTTGCCGCCGGACATCTTGGCAAGAAGAGTGGCCGCGGCTTCTACCAGTACTAAGTCGCATTGTAGCGTGTATAGACTCGACGTCTTAGAACACAGAGATCTTTAGATAGCGCGACGGATTTCTCTTCATGTCTAAGAGGAGAGAGTCGAGTGAGTTGATGCTCTTGTTCAGATTGATGTAGAACGCAGATCCCGGTTGATAGCTGTCGAGCAAACTGTTCGCACGTCTCGACAACGAGCCAACCATGGTGTCGGCGCTCGATGCCGTTGCATTCAGTCTGTTGTACAGTGAGTCGCTCTTAATAAGCTTGCCGAATGTGCCGTTGCCCTGTTCAATAGATGTCGTGATTTTCGACAGGTCGCCACTCATCATGTTAAAATTGTTTATCGATGATGCGAAGTTGCGTCCGACGGCTGGGTCGCCGTACATCGCAGCAGCAGACTCTATATGTGCGAGAGCTCTGTTTAAGCGGTCACTTGTTTCTGTCGTTGTAATGAGCTTGCCAAGTGAGCCTTCACCGCGTTCGACTTTGCCGAGGATTGCGACCAATGATTCTGATGCTTTTCCTACAGATTCCATGGTCTTGCCTGCTGTTTCTGCCATATCCTCTAGGCCAACATCGTCTACAACTACAAGGAAGCCACCATCTTTAAGGTACGTCGGCGAGTGCCCGAGTGTGATGTCGATGTACTTATCGCCGAGCATGCCGAGCGACTTAATCATTGCCCTTGAGTCTTGAGTAAGCAAGGTGAAGTACTCTTCCTTGACATTCATTGTGACCATGATGTGTGTGCTATCGTTCACACGCTGAAACTCCAAGGCCGAGACAGTGCCAACTTTTTTACCGGCTATTGAGACAAGGTTTCCTGTGTTAAGTCCCTTGATATCAGGAATTAGTAGGTGAACAATGCTGTGGCTCGTTAGTAGGGTTGTGTTCTTGCCGATGATTAACGCGAGGGAGGCTACGAGGCCAAGACCGATGACAAATAGGATACCCGTGCGGACATTGCGCCAGCCGGTGCCCTTCTTTTGTGATACAGCATATGTAGTCATGACATAGTCTCCGGGCTTCTTGCTTTGTTGTTATGCGGTGTTGAATGTGACTCTTGTTCGATGAGGAATGACTCGACGAAAGCGTGATCGCTCGCATGAAGTTTGGCCGGTTCGTCATCGAACACGAGCATGCCTTCGTAGAGAACGATTACTCTATCTGCAATGGCAAAAACGTCAGCAATGGTGTGCGTTACCATCACTGCACCAAGACCACGTTCTTCGCGAAGTTTGGCAATGACGTCTAGAATTTTCTTCGAGGAAATCGGGTCGAGTCCAACGGTCGGCTCATCCAGCAACACCATTCGCGGATCAAAAATCAGCGCACGTCCGATAGCCAAACGCTTTTGCATACCACCAGAGAGACTGTCGGGCAGTTCGTTCTCGTAGCCATCCAATCCGGCGAACGTGATTGCATTGCGAACGCGCTCGTTGATCTCCGACTCGGGCAGACTAAGATTCTCACCAAGAAAAAACCCGAGGTTTTCGAGTACGGTTAGTGAGTCAAATAGAGCGTTGCCCTGGAACACCATTCCCATCTGCTTACGAATTGGGAACAGCTTCGATTCGGGCAGTTTTACGACATCAACTTTGTCAACGAGAATCTCGCCACCGTCTGGCCGAATCAGACCAATCATCAATTTTAAGATCGTGCTCTTACCCGAACCGCTCGGACCAAGTATTGCCGTGATCTTTCCATCGGGTATACAAAGGCTAATGTCCTTGAGTACTTTTTTCCCACCAAACGACAGCGATACGTTGCGTAATTCAATCATGTTAGAGGTTTTCCAACACAAGCTTTGAGATGTAGAAGTTTAGGAGTAAAACCAAGCCACTCGACACTACAATTCCCTTTACTGTCGATTGGCCCACGCCTACGGTACCCCCACTAGCACTAAAGCCATTGAAGCAACTCACAAGAGTAATGGCTACGGCAAACACTGGCGGTTTTACAAACCCAACAAGGAAGTCGTGAAACTCAAGCGGCGCAAGTACTGAGTTCCAGTAGAAGCCCGGGTCGATGTTGTGGTAGCCCTGAGCTACGAAACTGCCACCGATGAGCCCGACTGCGCAACTAACAGCCGTAAGTGGAAGGAACATGATAAGTGTTGCTACTAATCGTGGCATCACGAGCTTAGCAATTGGGTCTGTGCCAAACGCACGGAGCGCATCGATTTGTTCAGAGATCTTCATCGCGCCCAACTCGGACGCAAAGCTTGCGCCTACTCGTGCAGCTAACATGAGGCCGGTTACCATTGGTGCCATCTCGCGAATCACAGAAAGTGCAGTGGCTCGTCCGGTAAGTGTTTTAGCTCCGAACGACTCGAGCTGATTGCCGACCTCCATGGTCAGCAAGCATCCAATAGAGATGGAGCTCACCAGCACGATAACAATCGAAGATGTGCCAGCGGCATACATCTGTGTTGTGATGTCGCTCCAGTAGCGTTTCATCCAAATCATCGCACCAAACGACCGAAGCGAAAAGAATAAGAAATTCTGCATCGTTTCGAAGAATTCCTTCGATCGGTCGCTCAATCGTCGTCTATACGCTATGATAAATTCGGCGTTCATGATGCCCGAAGAAAGTGGTTGCCGGATCGATGTATAGGGTTGTAGTCGGAGACAGTTATGAGGCTAGAGAGTTCCCCCTCAAGCGAAACTAGAGTCGAAAACCGGCACTGTCAAATCGGTGCAAACCAGTCTCAAGCACGCCCAGCGTTGCAGTATCACCAATGTGTTGCGTCGGCGCACGCAAAGATCGCACACATACGAGCGCGTCCGTCATGCGTACAAACGACAACCATTCATGGCCGATGTATTCGATGTTCTCTACTGTGCCCGATACCGTGTAAGCGTACAAATCGTCCGAATGTGCGTTCTGCTCGTTGAAAGCATCTGCCCCGTTTGAATGCACGTAAACGAAGTCTTCAGGACGTACCCCAATGGTGCCGTTTGCCAGGATGTTCATCGAAGGACTGCCGCAGAACCGAGCGACGAAAACGGTCGCGGGTGTTCGATAGACTTCCTGAGGGGTCGCAATTTGATGGAGTGTGCCTGCATTCAGAATCGCCATACGGTCTGCCATGGTCATTGCTTCGACCTGGTCGTGGGTTACGTAAATGGTTGTTATGCCAAGTGCACGCTGAAGCTGACGCAATTCGGTGCGCATGTGTACACGCAGTTGAGCATCGAGGTTGGAAAGGGGCTCGTCGAAAAGGAAGACTCGTGGTTTGCGTATGATGGCACGTCCAACTGCAACACGTTGCCGTTGCCCACCCGAGAGCTGTCGTGGTTTCCTATCGAGTAAGTCTGTGATGTTCAAGAGTTCTGCAATCTCACCAACACGTGCCGAAATCTGCGCCTTCGGTTCTTTACGAATTGATAAAGGGAAGGCAAGGTTCTGCGCAACAGTAAGATGTGGATACAATGCGTAGTTCTGAAAAACCATCCCAACATCGCGCAGGCGAGGAGGTACGTCGTTCATTATCTCGCCATCGAACTTTATGTTACCCGACGACACAGATTCGAGTCCGGCAACCATGCGCAGAAGTGTGCTCTTGCCAGAGCCGGACGGACCCACTAGGACAAAAAACTCACTTGGCTCAATTGTAAACGAGACTTCACGAAGCGGGTGCACACCATCGTAATTCTTTGAGACATGGTCGAACGTAATGCGTGTCACAGGCCAGTCTTCTGAAGATTTTCAAACAACGTTCGTTGTTCATCAGACAGCGTGGTTGGCAGAGCAACATCGATTGTTACGTACAAGTCGCCGCGTCTATCCAAAACACCATACACAGGCATCCCTTGGTTTCGTAGTCTGAACACCTTGCCTGGAGTTGTACCTGCAGGAACATTCATTGTGATTGTACCGCTGATAGAATCGACCCCTGTCGAGCCCCCTAATACAGCCAGACTCACAGGTATCTGATGTTTTGTTCGTAGATCGTCGCCATCACGTTCGAAACGCGGATTTGGCGCGATGCGCACTTCGAGTTGGCCATCCGGAACTTTAAGTCTATGGCCTTCCGCAACTCCAGGTTTGAATGCAACATCAAGTTTCGAAGTGCCTAACACAAGGCGCTTTGTTGAGCCGCGAAAAGCTTCATCCAGCGTTATCGTAACTAAGTATACAGTAGCCGGTTCGGCCGGCTCCTCTTCGAAATCGACAGGGGCGTTGCGCGATCTCGAACTACGTGTCGAACTGCGCTGACTGCCTCGTGTAGTCTTACCAGATCCGAACAACTGCGACAGTAGATCTGACATCGACGAACCTTCAAACGAATTCGACGAGCCATCGTTTTTGAAAGAGTACGATCCAGAGCGACCGAATTCATCGAAGGAAGTGTTGCCCCTTCTGCCCCCTTGCGATTGAAATGCGTTGTATTGAGATGACAATTGGTCGTACTTCTTTCGCTTCTCAACATCGCCGAGAACGTCGTACGCTTCGTTCGCCACCTTAAACTTTGCTTCTGCATCGGGGTTATTTGGATTCGTGTCGGGATGCAACTCTCTTGCAAGCTTGCGAAAAGCTTTTTTGATCTCTGCTTGTGTTGCTGTGCGCGGCACACCCAGGTCGTTATAGTAATCGCGAAAATCCATTGAGTCCTAGAAAAGATCGGCGATGGACATATCGAACCATCGGTCGAGATAAAGAGCAAAAAGAATTGTGAGAACCACTGCTACGAACAGTATCGCACCAATAATAGGTCCAGCACCTGTTTTCGACTGCCGCAGCGACGATCGAATCACGGCTTCGGTAATACGTTCGGTGTAGGCAAACACAGGCACAAATACGAGCACAATAATGCCCATGCCTAGGAGGGTAGCTGTACCCGGACGGAATCGTTCCGTTTCGAGAAGCACGCGGTCTTCAAGTAGGGCTGTGACGAGGTATGAGATCAAGACTGTTACGGTAAAAATCAGGGCTTTTGTTAGGTGTTTCATGAAGGCATCAATAACGAGTTGAATACCAAACTACCGATGAGAATGTTGACCTTCTATGCTGGACGGTATATTTACCGCTAGCTCAAATTAGAACACCGCTGCATATAAAGCGAACACGGCTATTTGTAACGAGAATTCAAATCAAGGGGCGATATCATGCATTTCTACTCCGTGGTCGCGTTCATAGTTAGTGCGATTATTCTGGCTGCTTGTAGCTCGTCACCGGTTAACCCCGTACCGTGTTTGGCAGAGGTAGATGTTCTAACGACCATTACCGACACCGACGGAACGCAGTACAAAATCGGCAAGGATGGGAATGTTTACAAGGTGACTGGCTCATCGTGTGAGTTCTTTCTGAAGTACTTCGAACCCGGTTTTGAAACGACGAACTATGAGCATCGCGGAGACTCGGTGTTCTTGAAGTCGCCAGATGGATTGTTTCCTACACGCAGCGTTTTCACAGAGGATTTCGAAGGGTATGCTGCATTTAGGGATCTGTTCATTCAGACGATAGCAGACACGAACCGCAACTGGAGTACGATGGTCTTGCAGGGTCCGCTTTCACCTACAGTTCCCGACTACGTTGCACTTCGTACGTGTATACTAAAAGGGACGTGTACATTCAGAGACAACAGAATCGATGTCGCTACAGACCCTATGAATGCTGAGAATCACGTGTTGAAATTCACCGCAGTACCACCGGCTTCGTCGATGGTAACATCGAAGGCATCGATTGAAAACACCATCGCGTACTTTGCCAAGGGGGATGAACTTTGGTACGAAGCCCGTTACTTCTTTACCAACAACCTTCCGTACAGTATTGCGGACTTTGAAAGTCAGTGGTTTGATCAATCACCGGGACCACGCATTGTTCTGAGTGGAGGCGCATTCGCTGTAGAGAACAAATTCGGTAACAAGCTCATGTTTCGCCAGAGCAATCCTACGCCGGTGCCAATAGGTGCATGGGTGACGGTGAAGATTCACTTTGTGTTCGACCACCAAGCAGGACGTGTGGAGTTGTGGCAGGACGGGGTGCGAATACTAGATGCTCAAGCACCTACTCTGCCGCTACTCAATGCTGTGCAAACGAACCTAGAGGTGGGTATATCTGCAACGTCTACTCATTGTGTTCTGCTTGTCGATGACGTTCGACTTTCTAACACGCCGTTCTAGAATCTCACGCCCTAGGCAGCTCGAGCGTTAAGGCACGCGTTAGGTGTCGCTTCCTGGACTTGGACCCTCTGGTAGCAACTCGGCTTCGACATGGTCGTGTACCTTTTCTACATGCAGCTCTACATCACCTTGGTCAGTAGTCCAAAACATTGGTTCGAACTTCCGTCCGCTTACAACCTGCTCTGCAGTGTATGATGTTCGTGCATAGAAAGTCTGCCGTACTGTGTCGTCGAAGGCGGTAATGGTGACGAGAAATTCGGCTTGGGCGGTGTGCAATTCTTTGATAGGCAAACCAAAGAGCGGACTGTCCTGAGTTATGGGGTGCACTAATGTCCAGTTCAATGCCAACGAATTAATCTTCGGCGATTCAAGTGGAAGGTTATAGAATCGTCGTGACGCCTGACCCTTGAGTGGTTCCGCAAGCACAAGCAGAAGGTTTGCAGAAGCATCCATAACGACACTAGTGCGCTCGTTTACCAGTCGGAACATTAAGGCATTGCTCTCACCGCGTAATGGAGCAATGATTGCGTGGCGGCTGAACGTTATGCGTGCCTTCGTACGAGCAAAACGTCCGTACGTAACACCAGTAAATATTCCGAATATCAACAATCCTATTAAAGCTTCAAACGCTGCAACAGCGCCGACAAGCGAGGTGCGCGGAGCAAGATTGCCGTAGCCCAAGGTTGTCAGGGTTTGTGTGCTAAATTGAAAAGCAATCTCATAGGGGCTTTGCTGGCCATGCACAGTCGAATTCGCGAGTTGATCAGTGCCTATCGCTATGTACAACGAAGCAAAGACAAAATTCACAGCGATGTAGACGCCAAACACAAGTAGAATGAAATTGAACCACCCGGCTACGAGTAGAAAGTGGTAGATATCAGAGACGTGGAAGCGGTCGCCAACTCTTCGAACGTTTATCGAACCATCCCGATTGATTATACGTCCGCTGGTTCGACCCACTTTTGTGCCAAACCCTGGATCGCTTATTTGTTGTGCCATTTACATCAGATGCCGCTCTGCCAGACTTGTGAATTCGTCGCCACCGATTATGATGTGGTCTAGGACGCGAATATCGAGGATGCGTCCGGCCTCTGCAAGCGTTCGTGTAATTGCGATGTCATCTTTCGATGGTTCTGTGTTTCCTGAGGGGTGGTTATGGACGAGAATTATCGACGCAGCGTTTTCTGCAATGGCAATGCGAAACACCTCGCGGGGATGGATTACACATGCGTTCAGCGAACCCTCGGCAATTGTCAGTTCACGTCCGAGTTGATTGGCCGTATTCAACAGCAGCACGTGAAACGACTCTGTGCGACGGTCACGCAAGCGGGGCGCCATGAGGCGTGCGAGACGCTGCGGAGAGGTTATCACATCACGCGTGCGGAACGGCTCGGCCTGAAGTCGTTTGGCTAGTTCTAGCGCTGCGCAGAGCGTGGCGGCCTTGGCCGGACCCATTCCGTGGAGCATGCGTAGTTCGCTCATGTCACGTCCCGCAATGTCGGTAAGCGATCCAAATCGCGACAACGCATCCTTGGCGATTTCATCAGCCCCCTTCCCAACCGTACCGTGTCCGATAAGCAATGCAATCAGCTCTGTGGTGCTCAGTGCGCCTGCACCGTGTTTCAGCAGGCGTTCTCGTGGTCGTTCGGCAGTAGGCAGCATAAGACTTCTCAGCAGGTGTGGCATCCGTGGTGTGGTTGCGACGTGTTTGAACGATAGCTATTCGTGACGACTGCAGAATTCCGATTTTTGCGCATGCAAAGACAAATGCGCGGATTTATGGGGCGGGCTATATGATTGAACTAGTGATATACCATCTGCATATCGTTGGATTCTTGTACGCATTCACAAAGCGGTGGCAAAAGGAGGGGTTGAAGGGGGCTTTTCTTGCTATTGGAATTTGTGCGTTGGTCTTCACCATCGGTTGGTCGCTCACTGGAACGCTTGCACACCAGGTCATGCCGGGTGCGTACCCACCTGGCACCCTCTTCACCAGAGACACATTGTCTCTCGTCATTCTGCTCATTCCAGAGGCACTTTTCTTCTGGATGTTCTTTGTGCGAAGCAACGACTAGCGCTTCTTTAGATCGTACGAAGCAACGATTAGCAGGTCTTTAATTCGTGCGAGGCAACGATTAGCAGGTCTTTAATTCGTGCGAGGCAACGATTAGAGCACGCCATTCAAGGAGTATTCAGAAATGGCTGTCAAACTAAGTTCCATCCGATTGCCACCCATTTGGTAGAGTCCCCAAAAACCTATATGTTTGTCGCCCCTGCAGAGACGATATGCACGGGTAATAGGGTTGAACCTAGCGGTTTTGCCCTGTTTTTTTCGGTGTTCTTTGACAACGGGAAGCAAA
>Ga0163153_10000090_pt1 | contig 147392 bp, 76 predicted proteins | sample OliLakLV19MP6IB1_FD_148629 | JGI IMG/M metagenome (GOLD analysis project Ga0163153, IMG submission 148629) | Freshwater microbial mat bacterial communities from Lake Vanda, McMurdo Dry Valleys, Antarctica - Oligotrophic Lake LV.19.MP6.IB-1 | ecosystem: Environmental > Aquatic > Freshwater >... | reverse complement strand
GATTACGTGCACAACAATCCTGTTTCGGCAGGATTTGTCAGCAGCCCGACTGATTGGATTTACAGCAGCGCAAGGGATTATGCCGGAGAGAAGGGATTGATGGATATTATTTTGTTGGAATGAAATTATTTAAAAAAAAGTGAGGGTTGCAACAAAGTAGCGGACGCTACAGGATGAGAAGTCCAAGCGGACGCTTGAACCATGCTTGTGCTAAGTATATTTTACTCCAAACCGGAATTTCTTTGACCGAAGTAAAAGTTTTTGGGGTCGAAGTAAAAGTTTCTTTGACCAAAGAAAGAACAGACTTGAACCAATCTGTCTTTCCTTTGACCGAAGTAAAAGTTTATTCGGTCGAAGTAAAAGTTTCTTTGACCAAAGAAAGAACAGACTTGAACCAATCCGTCTTTCCTTTGACCGAAGTAAAAGTTTCTTTGACCCAAGTAAAAGTTTCTTTGACTGAAGTAAAGATTTTTTCGGTCAAGTAAAAAGTTTCTTTGACCGAAGTAAAAGTTTATTCGGTCGAAGTAAAAGTTTCTTTGACCGAAGTAGAAGTTTCTTTGGTCAAAGAAAAAGAGGCTGTAAACTGATGGCGGGTGTTTTATGTTATAAAAATGTCAGAATCGCCTGAAATCCTCTCCCTGCAATACTTTCAGCACATTACCTGGGTTATACATACAATACAGGTATTGACTAAATAAAATACAGGTTTTGCTCCTCGCAATTTGTTAACCCGTTCGGTGGTTAGCTGTTCATCGCTCCTCTTTACAGTTGCCGCAGAACACAAATGCCAAAAAAAGGAGGTATTCTGTATGGCACGGTTAAAGTATGGTCTTTCAGGACTGAGCGCAAGCGAACTGCTCCTGAAATCAATACATCTTGTCGAAAAAATGTCCGGCAATTTGTATTATCCGACTCCCGACCCTACGCTGGTTGTTGTTGAAGCAGCGCAAAATGCGCTTGCACAAGCAATGCAGGCAGCGATGGACGGGGGCAAAGACCGCACTGCCATCCGCGATATGAAAGCGGATGAACTCCGGGATTTATTGCACGATTTGGGCGACTATGTGCAGGCAACCGCAAAGGGCGATGCCGCCAAGATTATCAGCTCAGGCTTTGAGATTGTGCAGCCCGGTGGTCCGATTGGCGCGATGGAGCAGGTGAGCAACCTCGTTGCGTTGACAAGCGGCATGACGGGCGTCATTGACCTGAGTTGGAACCCGGTGCGAGGCGCATCCGATTATATTATCGAGATGAGTACCACCGACCCCAACGATCAGGCGCAATGGAAACTGGCGGGCTACGCGCACAAAGGAAGTTTCTCTGTGGAGGGACTTGACAGTGTGAAGGTGTACTGGTTCAGAGTGTGCGCATTGGGTACGGAAGGCAAGGGTCCTTATAGCGACCCCGCTCGCGGGATTACGCAGTAAGCGGGTTGGGGGTGGCGTGTCGGGCGTGGAGTCTGAAGTTTGAACTTCTTGCACAATACACAACGCCCCACCCTCAACACTCGCAAACACTCCGGCAGGTTTACAGCGAAGATCAGCCGGTAAAGGCAGCGGGGCACAGAGCGATGCGCTCCGCTGTTTTTTTTTGTGTATTGATACTGTTGCTCTTCTGCAAAGGGCGCTACCAGTAAAGGCGATAAAGAAATGAGGGAAGTACGCGCAAAAAGAATTTTCTTGTTTTTATTTGCTGAGATTAATGCTCTCCCAGCATTCAACAAGGGGGCTGTTAATAAATTCCCCTGAGTGATTCCTCTCTAAAAATTAAGTTACCCTTAGCGTCAGCATCAGAAGTTATTTCCTGCTTTTATGAATTGAATAGACGGGTTGAACAGGCGATTTCTTTTAAGGAGGGAAGTTGAAATTCTTTTAATAAACCCGAAAAGCGGGTGGAAAGATGTTTGGCTTTCTGAATGGGCGTATCAATTTAACATCATCGTTTTTTTTGAGTAAAAAATTATACAGCACTGCTTTTAGTAGAATCCTGTTGGCAGCGGCATTTGTATTCATTGAATCATTGCCCGCCTCTGCGCAGCAAAAAAGCAACTTTGGCATTGAGTTCAGTTTTCTGAAAAAAAGCACTAACCAGAGCCTTGAGGAAGTGGCAACGAATGTTATCCGCTTGGTGAATAATACGCGCACAAAGCAGCAACTCAGCGTCAATATTTCTGTGCCTGAAGGCTGGCAGTTGTTCAGCAACCTTGATAAAACAATCGAATTGCTTCCGGCTGATTCCGCGTTTGTTCCTATCCGCGTGATTCCTGCAAAAATTTCAAAAGGAAACACCAACTATCTCATTAACGGGTTTCTTATTTCAGACAACGGCTTTCAGCTTGCCAATGATTATTGGTATGTGAACGTGAAGCAATTTTCCGAATGGAATGTTTCGTTGCCGATTAAGAAAGTGTATTTCATCAATGATAAAGAAGACGCGCTTTTTGAAGTGATGCTGCAAAACACCGGCAATGCGGATGAAAATATCACCCTTGAGCTGGAGCCTTCACGCAATCTATTGTTGAGCGACACCACAGGGAAAATTGTGGAATTGACGAACACGATTCTCCTGCCCTCAGGCAGCGACACGCTGATTCAATACCGCGTGTTGAAAATGGAAGACACGAAATCCACTGCTACAAATGCCGGTGCGAAGGAAGAACCTATAAAAAAATATGGAGTGAAAGTATCCGCGCTGAATGATGGAGGAGATTTAGGAAAGCCGAAGTTGTGGCGGGGCAACGTGGAATTTTTAGAATTAGGCAGCGAAATGGAAATTGAAGGACATGGCTATTCTTCGCTTCCCTTCACGGTGGAACTGAATGCCTTTGATGTGTTGGATAACACAACGCTCACGCTTGATATTTACGGAAACGCCAACTTCAACAACGAGCGCTCGCTTGCTTACCGCTATCAGTCAAACTACGTTGACAATTTCTTTGACCCCAAGCGTTACATTGGCGACTATCATTATCTCGGCTTTTTTTCAAGGCGCGGTGGAATAGAAATCGGAAACCTGAGCGGAGGCAAGCATGGCGCCTTCATCGGGGGCAAGGGAATAAGAGGCACACTGCGACTTAAGCACAATGTGCTATCCGGCATGTTTGTGCGCAATCCTTCGCTTTTTCGTCAGGTTGACCAAACTGGCGTTTCGGTGAACAACCTGTTTTCATCAGCTAAAATTAACAGCGACACTTACTTCCAATTTGAGATGGATGATGTTGCAAAAATCAATTCATCCATTCTAAGTTCCGGCTTAAGCTATCAACTTGCAAAAGGGCATTCGATGAAAATCGGGGCTGGCGCCAGCTATGAAGACCACTTTGGAAATCCTACAAGTCAAATTACTCTTTTGGGTTTCGGATACCTTGCATCCTATAGCGGCAGGATACAGAAACTGCATTTTTCGGCAAGCAACCGTTTTGGTTCCAAAACATACTCCGGTGCGAGGGGCGTTCTTTCCGTGAACGCATCTGCCGGCTATGATTTCAGTAAAAAATATGCGCTTGCCGTTCTCTATGACCACTATCAGCAAAACCCGGATGTTTATTCAGGCGGAGTGTTGCTGCCTGATTCTCCCGAAAGCGCGCGCGACCGTTATGAACTGAAATTTGCGATAGCATCCGACCGCGCAAAGTTTATCATCCGTCCTTATTATCTCTATTTGGAAGCTATCACGTTGCGCACGGCAACTAAGGCAATCGCATTTGATTATCGCCCCGCTGCGGAAGGTGATTTGCGTTTTTATTCCTCAGTGGAAGGTGGTTTTGTGAAAGCCCTTGACGTAGCAGACCTCGATAATTTTTTTATTGCGCAGGTTTTCGGCAATTTGAAATATAAAACATTCTCTTCCTCGCTGCGCTATTACTACGGTCCGTATCAGGCGATTGATCAGGTGCGCTTTATTCAAACGCGCCAGAATCCGCAGCGTGTGGCGTTTACAAATTATGTGGACACGTGGTTTGCCAATTCGCGCATGTTGCTGAAAGCGAATTCCAATTTGAATTATGAAACACTGTTCAAGCGTATCAGTTTCGTGTTGCGCCCTGAGCTTTTTTATTACACAAAAAATGATTTCACGTTCAGCTTTTATATGGAATATGTGCTTACGCGTTCCAAAAACACTTCGAGCGCAGGAAACACCGGCTCGGCTGACGTGTCTGAGCAAAGCAACGTGCTGAATGACATCAACATTGGCGCGGGCATTAAGAAGTCATTCGGCATTCCGCTGAACCGTAAAAAATTTCACGACATCGAAATCATCGTTTTCAAAGATGTGAATGGCAACAGCGTAATGGATAATTCCGAGAAACCCGTAGAGAATATGCTCATCAACGTGCGCACCGCGTCACCGCCTGATGCCGACTCAGCGGCAGGCGTACAGATTCAGCATGATAAAATTATAAACTACGAGCTGCTCACCGATGACAAAGGCACTGTGGCGTTTGACAATCTGCCCACCGGTTTTTATTCCATTAATGTGCGCCCGCTTACAGAAACAGGTGGATGGTTTGATACAAAAGAAATACCCGAACTCATCAGCGGCAAAGAAAAAATTTACATTCCGCTTAACAAGGCAGTGCGCATTAACGGCAGCGTTGTGTTGCAACGCGACAAGTATTCCAAGTATGACGGAACGATTGACCTGTCCAGAATTCGGGTAACATCCACAAGCAGCGCAGGGAATACGAACAGTACGCTTACGGGAAAAAATGGTGAATTTTCCATGTTCCTTCCCGTGGGCGAATATTCAATTGAAATCAATAAGGGCGCGTTGGGCGATAGTTTTGAGTTCGTAAACAGTCAGGTGAAAATTTTGCTTGCTGACCCAAACAACAACTACAACGTGACTTTTTACGTGCGGGAAAAGAAACGACAAATGAACGTGAAAGAATTCAAACAATAAAAAATAAAGCAGCAGAGGGATGAGAAAACTATTTTCAGTTGCAGGAATTATTTTGGCGGGTTTATCAGCGCAGGCGCAAAGCGTGGCTGTTTCTCCATCGCGCCTCTATTATAAGGTTGACATAGGCAACTATCAAAACCAAGTAGTGCGCGTCACCAACAATTCGGAAAAGATAGAATCATTCACAGTTTCGTTCGGTGATTTTGAAGCGCCCGGAAGCGGAGGTAAAAGCGAATTGATGCCTGCGGGAACGAGTCCGCATAGCTGCTCGCAATGGCTCAGCGCTGACCCTTCCTACTTCACGCTTGATGCGGGAAAAACGCAGGAAGTGCGCATTTTACTTCAGGCGCCCAATAGTCCCGAAGCAAACGCAGTGAAGTGGGCTACGGCAATGATTAAGATTGCAAAAGAAAAAGACGATGCTCTGAAAGAAAATGACGGACACGGCATGGGTATCCTGCAAACCTTTCAGTTTGTGATTCATATTTTTCAGACCCCGCCATCCATCACATACAAGAAAGCAGAGATTACAAACTTTCAGGAAATTTCTCTTGCAGGCGACCCCACGCGCCAGCTTATGCTTTCCGTTAAAAATATTGGCGATGCTATTCTTGATTGCGCAGCATACATAGACATCACCTCACTTACCACGGGTGATGAGGAGCGCATCAAGCCTTTTGCTTTCACCGTGCTGCCCGGTGGCGCAAGAGACGTCAAATTTTTACTGCCGAATACAATGAAACCGGGTAAATATTCTTTACTTGGCGTGGTGGATTATGGCAGCGAGGCGGAGATACAGGCTGCCGAGATGGAGCTTGAAGTAAAATAAACCAACACGTTTGCGGTGTTGTTTGAAACAGCGCTGCAAAGGACAAACATAAAATGAAAAAAACGCTATTTGCAATCTTGTGTGTTCTCGCTTCGATTCAAAGCTATGCGCAGCTTTCCGATGAAGAGTATGCGTACATCACGCTTGATTTGCAAGGCATCCTCACACTCACGATGTTTACCAATCCGCAGGTTGATTTTGTTTTTGCAACTATTAATGAATATCAGAATGGCATCACGCGCTATAATTCCGCGCGCCTTGAAGTGGATGCAACAGTTGCGTGGGATTTATTCGCTTATGCCAGCACCAACAATTGGACACAAGGCGATGCTTACTCTACCAATGGCGAGTGGGAAATTCCCGCTGAGGCTTTGGAAATGCAAACAATCGGAGCAAACAGCAGCGCTCCGTTAGGTGGAACATTTAACACCTTTGTGAGTTTGAAAGGGCTGACCAACTCAGGCGTTACTGGCGGTGTGCCCGACCCCAGCTTCACACAGTTTCTTGCCGGCATGTCAGGCACAGCAACGGGAGAAAGCTATCCGCCCGGCTCGGCAAGAGCAAATCCGGACACGCATCAGTTTCGCGTACATTACAGGATTGTGCCGGGTATTCCCACTATATTTCCAAATTCATCGCAGCCATTGCCGGGTGTAGGTTTTGCGCAGGCTGGCTATTATTATCTTGAAGTTATTTTCGCGCTGGTAGAAGATCTATAAAGTAAGCTTCTGAATTTCTGGTGTGAACGCTCATCTTTTGTAGTATATCTACTTCCGGTATTTTCTCTATTCCGAATGATTGATGTAGTTTCCTTTCTCGTTTTATAAAAAAAAAGCCGCAACTGTTTTCACAGTCGCGGCTTCCTTGATTGAAGACCTAAAACCCCTTTTAGTCCTTCATTTGCAAAGTTTGCGATTATGCCGGCACGGCAATATTCGCTGATTTAACAGTTTTAATAATTCTTGACGCAATGCTGTATGGATCACCGTTTGAAGCAGGTCTCCTGTCTTCCAGATAACCCTTCCAACCCCTTTTCACAGTTGCAAGCGGAATTCTGATGGAAGCGCCACGGTCAGAAACGCCATATTTAAACTCGTTGATAGAAGCTGTTTCATGGCGACCGGTGAGGCGCTCTTCATTATATGCGCCATATACTGCAATGTGTTCTTTCGTTACAGGCCTGAACGCTTCGCAGATTTGTTCAAACACTTTTTTAGAACCGCATGTTCTTAGAGTAGTGTTTGAGAAATTCGCATGCATACCGGAGCCATTCCAGTCGCCTTTAATCGGCTTTGGATGGAATTCAATATAGTAGCCATGCTTTTCAGTGAGGCGTTGTAATAAATATCTTGCCACCCACATTTCGTCACCGGCTTGTTTTGCGCTTTTTGCAAACAACTGGAATTCCCATTGTCCGGCAGCAACTTCCTGATTGATTCCTTCAAAGTTCAGTCCCGCAGCAATACATTGGTCTGCATGTTCTTCAACCAAATCTCTTCCCCATGTATTTCTGCCGCCAACGGAGCAATAGTAAAGACCTTGCGGACCGGGATAGCCGCCAATCGGAAATCCTAAAGGTAACTGCGTCTTTACATCCATGATGAAATATTCCTGTTCAAAACCAAACCAGAAATCCTGGTCATCTTCATCGCTGATAGTAGCCCTGTTATTGGAAACATGGGGAGTGCCGTCAGCATTGTAAACTTCACACATCACCAAGTATCCATTCTTGCGGTCGGGGTCAGGAAAAATTGCAACGGGCTGCAACACACAGTCTGAAGAATCGCCCGATGCTTGCTGCGTTGAAGATCCGTCAAATGACCATGTTCCGATTTCTTCCAAAGTGCCTTTGAAAGTTGCATGTTCTTCCACTTTAGTTTTGCTTCTGATATTCTGAGTTGGTTTGTAACCATCTAACCAGAGGTACTCTAATTTAATTTTTGCCATGTTTTTATAGAATTTTTCTGTTTTAGTTAGAAAAGCGACTCAAAGGTACTATTTTTTTGAAAAATATCCAGGCTTATTTAAAATTTTTCAACAGGGAGTAAACATTTCTACTGAATCTCTCAAAATAATCATGTTTTTCTTCCGGAAAGGAGAAAAAGGAAGAAAAAAGGGAGAACTATGCTGCGATAACGCACAATGGCACCCACATTCGGCACGATGTATCCAATGAGAATGAGGAGTGAAAGCGAGAAAATAAGCAGCCAAATCGTGAAGGCGTTTAATCGTGGTTTGCCGGAAAATAAGACAACGAACAATGCAATTAAAATCAAAATGCCATTTTCCAGCATCACGGCTATATGCGAAAGTGAATCGGGTGAAATAAAGAAAGGACCGGCTATGCTGTTTTTCAACGAGTGCGGCAAATTGACAAAAAGCGATAAGAGCGTTGGATTGAAATAGCGCACATCAATCTGCGTATTCCCTTCATTGAGCGCAAGAAACTGTTCTTGCTTTGATGTGATAATTTCTAAAAAATTATTGCCATTGAATACTGGCAGTAAACAGCCCGCTGAAAAGAAAAGCAAATAAAAAAGCGGGAATGCCCATTTCGCTTTAGATGTATCATTTGCAGAAATAAAAAATGCAAGTATTCCGGGAAACAACAGCAAAAAAACAAAGTCGCGTATCAGAAAAACAAGACATGCTCCAATCGAAAACAGCGCAAGATTTTTAAGGTTAATATTTTTTGAAAGTAAAACACTGCCGTAAAAAAATAATCCAAGTGCAAATAAGAGCAGCCCTTCTTTATGCACGCCCGAACCCCAAAACACCACTGAGGGAATCAAAAAAATTGCTGCGATAGAAAAAATAGTTGCTCCTCCGGTTGCTTTCGAATATGCTTTATACAACCACGCCAAGCCAAGCAGTGAAACAAACGCCATGCACACCGCATGAACATAAAAATTTCCAAATGAAAATAAACGCACCACTGCATTGAAGCGCACAACCATATAGGCGCTCGTGTCGCCCCAATAGCCCATCGCATAAACCTGTGGACGAATAAACTTTAGAATTTCGCCCCCATTTGGTCCAAACGTCAGATAAAAATATTGCAGCGGATTATTCCAAAGCGTGGGGTAAATAATTTTATCTGCGTCATAAAAATACATGGTGGTGTCTCCACCCCAAAAAGCAGATGTATATGCAATGCCTGCCGCAACTTTCAGGAAAAAGATGAAAACGAAAAAAAACTTCGACAGTCTTTCGTCCCTGAAAAAACGCAAACGATAGATGATGAATGCAAAAAGAGCTGTGTAAAAAATGGGGAGAAGCAAACTCAAGTTATCCGGTTATTAATAAATCAGATGTTGAGTTTGAAAATAGAAAAAGTTGCGGAGAGTTATCTTGTTTGAAGTCAATAACTCTCCGCAATTAAGAATTTATCTGGACGAGCCGGAGACGAAACGCCTTCTTCTTCTGAAGTTTCCGTTATTGCCTCCGCCATTGCTTTCGCCTTCGCTGCGATTTCTCGAAAATCCATCAGAGCGGTTGTCCGAGCGATATTCAGAACGATTCTCTGAGCGGTTATCATAGCGATTCTCAGAAGAACGATTTTCAGGGCGATTATTATCAGAGCGATTATTATCAGGGCGATAGCCTGAACGGCTTTCAGAGCGATTATTATTCGAACGATTAAAATTATCTGACCTTTGAAAACGCGGCTCTTGGCTGCGTTCACGCGGAGCAGAACCTTGCGAAAACGGATGCTCAACCACAATCTGTAAATCCTTGCCTACAACTTTGTGCAGTTGTCTCAGTTCTCCGCTTTCATCGGGCTGCACAAACGTAAGCGCTTTTCCGCTTGCTCCCGCTCTGCCTGTTCGTCCGGTGCGATGAATGTAAGTATCGGTGTCAACCGGAAAATCAAAATTGATAACGTGCGAGAGTTCCTTCACGTCAATTCCGCGAGCGGCAACATCAGTCGCCACAAGGATTTTAATTTTCTTGGTCTTGAAGGATTGCAAATTTCTCAATCTTTCATTTTGTGATTTATTGCCATGAATCGCTAAGGAATTAATTCCTTCACGGTTCAAATCTTTCACCAGGGAATCTGCGCCTCTTTTTGTGCGTGTGAAAACAAGCGCATGTTCAATCGTTGCGTCCGTCAAAACGTGGCGCAGCAAATCAAACTTCTTGCTTTTGCCGACATGATAGATAGAGTGTTCAACAATCGCTGTGCTTTTCACATTGGGCACATGAATATGCACCGGATTGACAAGAAAACTTTTCACTAAATCCTTGATTCCATTTTGTGAAGTAGCAGAGAAAAGAATGGTTTGTCTTTTTGCGGGCAACTTGCTGATAATTCTTTTGATGTCGTGGATGAAACCCATGTCTAACATGCGGTCAGCTTCGTCTAAGATGAGCATCTGCACGTTGTTGATTTTTGCAATGCCTTGCTCCATCAGGTCGAGCAGGCGTCCGGGTGTGGCAATAAGAATATCAGGATTTTTCCTGAGCGCTTCGCGCTGTGTAAATTGCGGAACACCGCCATATACGATTGCATTCTTCAAAGGAAGATGCGCGCCATAAACTGCGAAGCTATCCCTGATTTGCTGGGCGAGTTCGCGCGTAGGAGCAAGAATGAGCGCTTTCACTCCGGGAGTTTTCACTTCCGCTTCGCTCAGTTTTTGTAAAACAGGAATTGCAAATGCCGCTGTTTTTCCGGTGCCGGTTTGCGCGGTGCCGAAAATATCGCTGCCTTGCAGGATTACCGGAATCGCTTGTTGTTGAATAGGCGTGGGCTGTGTGTAGCCCTTGCCAGTTAATGCCTTTAGGATTGACGGGGCAATACTCAGGCTCTCGAAAGTAGTCATCGTTTAAATGATTTTAGTAAATGAATAAAAGGTGTCTTGACTTATCCGTCAGTTGGAGGATGAACACCTTTTAAGGGGAGAGAATTATATCAGCCTAACCGTCAGATTTGAAATTACAGCGGCAAAACTACTGATTATTAACCGTAGTTTTTAATTTATTTTTTGAGCTATGAAACTGATGCTTCACATTGCATCTTTATTTGGAGCGTCATTCCTTGTTACAACAGAATTGAATAGTAAAATAATATATTTACTTATTTCCTTTCTCCTGCATCTGTTTGAACTGCTCTTCTTTCTGCCTTCTCGCATCTTCCAATTGCTGCTTCACGATTTGTGGATCGGTGGAGGCTGGTTCGATGTAATGAAATTTCGGTCGCGTGTCTTCGTACCCGAAATTAGGATCCATGCCGAAGCGGTGATCCTGGTAATTCGCGCGTTTTGCAACTATCCTGTATGAAAAGGAAGTATTAGAGGTGCCACTATTTTTTTCTTTCACGGTGAAACCGGTTGTTCCGGGAATAACGAAAAGCCCGTTGGACTCTCCTTGTTCCTGAATAAACACATGCATGGGATGCTGAGCATCAATCACTACGGTTTCGAGGTATAGCTTATCCAGGTCAATATTTATTTCTCCATTTACAAGCTTGGCATTTCCAAAATCTTCAAACCAATTTTCCGGGCTTTCCATGCAATACAGGAGTTGGTTTCCAAGTGATGTTGGAACAGAAGCATTTTTCGTTCCTGTAGCCGCAAAATTTCCTTCTGCGTAAACGGCAAAGGCAGTTGCTGCTATATTGTTATTTTTCCCGTAAATAGCATGTCCGTCTGCGAAATTTAGAGATGCCCAAACTCCATAGTCTTTCAAACTCGGCATCCAGTCGCCCGCCCAACCAAGCGCGTGTACTGCTGCACCCCATAATCCATAATCGCCCAAAACTCCGATTTCATGGCTACTATTTGATGTGCTAACACCTACAACACCTGCGGATGCCAAGCTCATTGATTTTGTTTCTCCATATACTCCAAAAGACACATTAGATGAGCTTGCGTTGTTTAGTGCATAAAGTACGCTCCCTGCGGATGGTGGAGGTAAATTACCTGGAGAGGGTGTAAAAGCAGCGGATGCTGCGCCCACAACATGCAATTTGTTATTAGGAGAGGTAACACCAATCCCCACGTTTCCTGAATTGAGATTATACATGTTGTTACCAATAATTTTCCAATCCAAATCTAGAAAAAATGCGCTGAGGTCAACGGTGTTTCCATCCTGTATTGTAAGCAATCCGGTTGAACTATTAAATGAAAGCGTTTGATTATCAGCTAATGTGGAGAGGTCAATAGAGTTGCCTCCGCTGATAGTAAGTTGATTGTTGGAAGAATTAAACGTCAATGTCTGGTCATCTGTTGCCGCGCTTCCTGCGGGACCTTGCGGTCCTTGCGCACCATTGCACACATAGGCAGTTTGCGTTACTTCTCCTGCATCCAGCACTCCGTTATTGTTGGTATCAAGACCTACTTCAATTTTTCTTCCGCCTGTGGCGCAGTTAGCTCCAGCAGCTTCAGCCGTTGTTTTTAATAAACTCTTTTGCCCTGCTGTTCCCTGCGAACCTGTTGCACCTGTTACTCCGGCTGGTCCGGTTGCGCCTGTAGGTCCGGCAATACCTTGCGCTCCTGTTGCCCCTTGAGGACCAGTAGCGCCCGTTGCACCATTAGCGCCCGTTAAACCTTGCGCTCCCTGCGGTCCGGTTGCGCCAATTGGTCCTTGCAGACCTGTTGCACCAGTAGCACCAGTTGCTCCTGTCAAACCTTGCGAACCCTGAGGTCCGGCTGCGCCAGTTAGTCCTTGCGAACCCGTTGCGCCTTGTGGACCAGCAGGACCCGTTGCTCCGGTTGTACCTGTTGCGCCATTGCAGATAAAAGATGTAGTAGAAATTTCACCTGCATCTAACGCATTGTTACTATTAGCATCTAATCCGACTTCAATTTTTCTTCCACCTGTTGCACAATTAGCTCCGGCAGGTTCAGCAGTTGATTTCAATAAACTTTTCAAACCATTAGTGCCTTGCGGACCGACTGCACCTGTAGCTCCCGTTGTGCCAGCAGGACCTTGTGCGCCCGTAGCGCCTTGTGGTCCTGTGATTCCTTGTGGACCAGCGGGACCTGTTGCGCCCATTGCTCCAGTTGCTCCGGTTAAACCTTGCGAACCTTGCGCACCTGTTGCACCTGTTGCACCGATTGGTCCTGCCGGTCCTTGAGGACCTGTTGCTCCTGTAGGACCTTGCGATCCAATTGCGCCTGTTGCTCCTGTAATTCCCTGAGGTCCTGTCAATCCTTGTGCTCCAACAGCACCCTGCGATCCGGTTGCACCAGTTATTCCTTGTGGTCCGGCAGGACCCTGCGCTCCAGCGAGACCTTGCGGTCCGGTTGCGCCCGTTGTGCCTTGAGGTCCGACAGGTCCTTGCGGACCAACAGGACCCTGAGGTCCTTGCGGACCCGGATTTCCATTCGTGATATAACTCAGGTCAACGGTGTTTCCACCCGTGATTGATAAACCATATGTTAATGTGTCGAAAACAAGAGACTGGTCATCCGTAGCAGGGTCGCCTTGAGGTCCTTGCAGACCGGCAGGACCCTGCGCGCCAGTGAGACCTTGCGGACCAACTGCTCCGGCAGTGCCTTGTGGTCCCTGAATTCCTTGCGGACCTTGCGCTCCTGCAACTCCGGGAATTCCTTGTGGTCCTTGTGCTCCGTCAATGCCATCGACACCATTCGTGCCATCAACACCATTTGCTCCTGCTGAACCTTGCGGACCAGTTGCTCCGGCTGTACCTTGTGGTCCCTGAATTCCTTGGGAACCTTGAGTTCCCGCAGTGCCAGCAGGTCCTTGCACTCCAGAAATTCCTTGGAGACCTTGTTGTCCTGTCAAATTAGAAGTAGTGAAATAACTTCCATCTGAATAATTAAAAGTAAAAGTTCCATCTAAATTGTCAAGGGTATTTACAATTCCAACACCGTCATTTCCTGCGAGACCTTGTGGTCCTGGATTTCCATTGGTGATGTAACTTAAATCAACAGTATTTCCTCCAACAATAGAAAGGGAATAAGATGTTGTATCAAAAGAGAGTGTTTGGTCATCGGTGGCAGGATCACCCGGAATTCCTTGCGGACCTTGAGCTCCATCGTTTCCATTTACACCATTATTTCCATTAATACCATTTGCACCAGCGGGACCTTGCGCTCCGGCAGGACCTGTGAGATTTGCAGTTGTAAATGTGGAGCCATCAGAATAAAGGAAAGTAAGCGTTCCGTTTCCATTGTCAATCGTGCTGTCAATGCCATTTCCGTTTTGACCATCTTGTCCGTTGATTCCATCTAATCCGGGAATTCCTTGCGGACCTTGTACGCCATCAACACCATTTATACCATCATTTCCATCTACACCGTTCGTACCATCAACACCATTTGCACCAGCGGGACCTTGCGCTCCGGCAGGACCTGTGAGATTTGCAGTAATAAATGTTGAGCCATCAGAATAAAGGAAAGTAAGCGTTCCGTTTCCGTTGTCAATCGTGCTGTCAATGCCATTTCCGTTTTGACCATCTTGTCCGTTGAGTCCATCTAATCCAGGAATGCCCTGCGGACCTTGTGCGCCATCAACACCATTTGCACCAGCGGAACCTTGCGCTCCGGCAGGACCTGTGAGACTTGCAGTGGTGAATGTGGAGCCATCAGAATAAAGGAAAGTAAGCGTTCCATTTCCATTGTCAATCGTGCTGTCAATGCCATTTCCGTTTTGACCATCTTGTCCGTTGATTCCATCTAATCCGGGAATTCCTTGCGGACCTTGTACGCCATCAACACCATTTATACCATCATTTCCATCTACACCGTTCGTACCATCAACACCATTTGCACCAGCGGGACCTTGCGCTCCGGCAGGACCTGTGAGATTTGCAGTAATAAATGTTGAGCCATCAGAATAAAGGAAAGTAAGCGTTCCGTTTCCGTTGTCAATCGTGCTGTCAATGCCATTTCCGTTTTGACCATCTTGTCCATTGATTCCATCTAATCCGGGAATTCCTTGCGGACCTTGTACGCCATCAACACCATTTGCACCAGCGGGACCTTGCGCTCCGGCAGGACCTGTGAGATTTGCAGAGGTGAATGTGGAGCCATCAGAATAAAGAAAAGTAAGCGTTCCATTTCCATTGTCAATCGTGCTGTCAATGCCATTTCCGTTTTGACCATCTTGTCCGTTGATTCCATCTAATCCGGGAATTCCTTCTAATCCGGGAATTCCTTGCGGACCTTGTACGCCATCAACACCGTTTGCACCTGCGGAACCTTGCGCTCCGGCAGGACCTGTGAGATTTGCAGTTGTAAATGTGGAGCCATCAGAATAAAGAAAAGTAAGCGTTCCATTTCCATTGTCAATCGTGCTGTCAATGCCATTTCCGTTTTGACCATCTTGTCCATTGATTCCATCTAATCCGGGAATTCCTTGCGAACCTTGAGCACCATCAACTCCATTTATACCATCAACACCATTTGCACCAGCGGAACCTTGCGCTCCGGCAGGACCTGTGAGATTTGCAGAGGTGAATGTGGAGCCATCAGAATAAAGGAAAGTAAGCGTTCCGTTTCCGTTGTCAATCGTGCTGTCAATGCCATTTCCGTTTTGACCATCTTGTCCATTGAGTCCATCTAATCCGGGAATTCCTTGCGGACCTTGAGCACCATCAACTCCATTTATACCATTATTACCATCAACACCATTTGCACCAGCGGAACCTTGCGCTCCGGCAGGACCTGTGAGATTTGCAGTTGTAAATGTGGAGCCATCAGAATAAAGGAAAGTAAGCGTTCCGTTTCCGTTGTCAATCGTGCTGTCAATGCCATTTCCATTTTGACCATCTTGTCCGTTGAGTCCATCTAATCCGGGAATTCCTTGCGAGCCTTGAGCACCATCAATACCATTTGCACCAGCGGAACCTTGCGCTCCGGCTGGTCCTGTGAGATTTGCAGTTGTAAAAGTTGAGCCATCAGAATAAAGAAAAGTAAGTGTTCCATTTCCGTTGTCAATGGTAGTGTCAATTCCATTTCCATCTTGTCCGTTCAGACCGTCTAATCCGGGAATTCCTTGCGGACCTTGCGTGCCATCAATTCCATCTATACCGTTTGTGCCATCCACGCCATTCGCACCCGTAGGACCTTGCGGACCTGTCAAATCAGAAGTAGTGAAGTAAGATCCATCTGTGTAGAGAAAAGTGAGAGTGCCATTTCCGTTGTCAATCGTGCTATCAATTCCGTTTCCTGTGTTTGAGGGTAGTGTAATTGTTATTGAACTGTTGGTTAACGAAAGTTGATTTCCGTTGAGCGACAAATCCTGAATTTCATTCAGTGGATTGGCATCCGCATCATTGAGCAAATCGGTTAAATCAACCGTGCCCCCATTTTGCAAAGTAAGGATATGTGTTGTCGGATTGTAGGATAAAACCTGACTATCGGTGTTATCAAGAAAAGGCGTGAGGTCAATGGAGTTACCACTTGTGATACTGAGTTGATTGTTGATGATAGCGAGGTTTTGGTCATTCGTTTCGTCCGTGCTTGCCGCCCATTCAGTTCCATTCCATTTTAAAATTTGATTGATAACCGGAGCAGCAGTATTCACATCCGCGAGGTCATTCAACACATTGTCTGACAAATCATCTGTTTCTTCAGTAATTGTTGTATTGAAATTTGCTCCCGATTCTGTAATAGTAAGTTGATTTGAATTCGGGTCAAATTGCACACTGGAAATTGTCGCACCTCCCGAACCTCCACCGTTGCCTGCATAGAGCGCATAGGGAACAGAAAGCAATTCAGAGATTCCCATTAATTGAAAATTCAAACCGCCAACCGGGTCAAATTCAATTTGCAGCCACTTATTTCCGGTTGCCCATGGAATATTGCTGAATGTTCCCGTGGGATTGATTCCCTGCCCGATGCTCACGTTAAACAACCCGAATTGATTTGTGCCTGATTTATGAATTTCAGAAAATACATTTAACCCTCCCTGCGCACTGTCAAGAATTGTAACCCGCACAGTAATTTGTTGATTAGCAAGTATGCTCCCGCCTTCATTGCGTGCGATTGCCTGATACTTTATTCCTTGCGGAACCTGACCGAAAAGCGTTACTGCGCTCAGAATAAAAATGACGAGAGAATTAAAAATTTTCATTTGGGTGGGATTGTGGGCAAAAAACAAGCACTAAGATAGTAAAATAAGAAAGGCTCAAAGTAATAACTAATGGTTGCATAGTAAACTGACAGTTCAGTGTTAAACTTGATTTTATAGTTAAATTTCCATGTATTTCGCACGGCATTTTAACGGGAAATAACCCCGATAATCTTAAATCTCAGAATGAACTTAACTTTGGTTCTTGTTTAAAAATTAATCAGCTAAGTAGTGACAGCCTCAAAGGGAAAAGTTTTAGTCGCCATGAGCGGTGGAATTGACAGCACCGTTGCTGCAATTCTTTTGCATAAGCAGGGTTATGAGTTGGTGGGCATCACCATGAAAACGTGGGACTATGCGAATTCAGGCGGCACAAAAAAAGAAACCGGATGCTGTAGCCTTGATTCCATTAACGATGCGCGGCAGGTTGCTGTTGACTTGGGATTTCCGCATTATATCATTGACATCCGCAGCGAGTTTGGCGATTATGTAATTGACAATTTCGTGGATGAATATCTTGCGGGGCGCACACCGAACCCTTGTGTGCTTTGCAACACGCACATCAAGTGGGAATCGCTTTTGCGCAGAGCAGATGCGATGGGTTGTCAATATATCGCCACCGGGCATTATGCCCAATTAAGAAAAGAGAATGACCGCTATGTGATTTCACGCGGGCTTGATGAAGACAAAGACCAGTCTTATGTATTGTGGGGCGTGAGCCAGCAATGCCTGAGCCGCACGATTTTTCCGCTTGCAGGATTGCGGAAAAAAGAAATACGCAAGATGGCGGAAGATTGGGGTTACAAAGAACTTGCGAAGAAAAGTGAGAGCTATGAAATCTGCTTTGTGCCTGACAATGATTATCGTGGATTTTTAAAACGGAAGGTGAAGAATTTAGAGGACAACGTAAGGGGTGGAAATTTCGTAAACAGGGCAGGTGAAGTTCTTGGACAACATGATGGCTACCCGTTTTATACGATAGGGCAGAGACGCGGACTTGGTATGGCAACAGGGGAGCCGATGTACGTGACGGAGATTGTCGCAGCGACAAATACCGTTGTGCTTGGCTACGAAGACGAATTGAAGCGCAACGGAATGTACGTGGGCAAGATGAACATGGTGAAGTATGCCGCAATACCCGAAGGGACTGAAGCGCTCACGATGATACGTTCGAATGATGCAGGTGCGATGAGCATCATTTACAAGGAGGAAAATCGTTTGCGGGTGGAGTTCAATTCAAAAGTGCGCGCGATAGCCCCCGGGCAATCGGCAGTGTTTTATGAAGGAAATGATGTGCTGGGCGGTGGAATTATTCAATCAAGTTTCGAGTTAAATTAATTGTATGACAAAAGCTTTTTCAGAAACCCCTGTGTTTGTTGCGCTTGCTTTTTGCATGGCAATCTTTTCTTCGTGTGAAAAAACGGAAGATGTCGTACTTGATTTCAAGTATGAATACTATCCCAACCAAATCGGGCACTTTGTGATTTATGATGTGGACTCGATTGTGTTTGATGATTTCACGGAAACCTCTGACACGTTTCAGTATCAAAAAAAATACGTTGTAGATTCTTCGTTCATTGACGGAAGCGGACGCGAGGCATTTAAACTTTTAAGGTATCACAGGGCGGATTCTTCGCAAGGATGGGTGTTGAGCGATGTGTGGTCATTAGTGATTACAACTACTACGCTGGAGGTGAACGAGGAAAACCAGCGCTTTGTAAAATTGTTATTTCCCCCAAAGGAAGATCAGGCTTGGATGGGAAATCAATACGTTGATATTATAGATGCGAATTGGTATCTGGAAGATTGGGAATATACCAACACAACGGTGGATGTTTCGGAAACAATCAACGGAATGCAGTTTGATTCAACGATTACTGTAACACAGCAGGATTATGAAAGTTTAATTGAGAAAGTAAACTCCGTGGAGAAGTATGCAAAGAATGTAGGGATGGTTTACAAATATTTTTTAGCTCTCGAGAAAAACGGTGACATCACGCGCCCTTGGACAAATCCTGAAAGCGGATTCATTCTCACCATGACAATTAATAGCTACGGGAACTGAGGAGCGTGTGTTGAGTGTGGTGTGTGGAGAATTGTGTGTTGAGGGAGGAGTGTTGAGTGTTGTGTAATTTTATTTATCTCCTTGATTTGGAATAATCATCACCAACATGCATCGTTTGTTTTTTTTCTTTTTGATTCTCATTTCCTCTGAAACTTTTGCGCAAGATTCAATTGTAACCACAAGAGTTTATCACAAATTCTGGATTCAGTTTTCAGACAAAAACAATAATCCATTCTCCGTTGAGCGTCCGTATGAATTTCTTTCTCAGAAATCAATAGACAGAAGGAGTCGCCAGAATATTTCTATCGAAGAATCCGATTTACCCGTTACGCCTTCGTATGTCAGCAGCGTAAAAAATACAGGCGCAAAGATTCTGATAAAGTCAAAATGGATGAATGGTGTATGTGTGGAAACTACTGACTCAGCGATACTTGAGCAAATTGATTCGCTTCCCTTTGTAAGTTTTATTGAAGCTGTCGCAGCATACTCGCGATACGACACGATTGATTCATCAGGCATTGAATCTTACCCGATGATTAGCTCACCCGTGCTTACTTCAAATCTTGCTTTTGATGAAGAGTTGTATGGCAACGGGTTCAACCAAATCAACATGATGAATGGCGAATATCTGCACGAACTGGGTTTCCGCGGAGATGGAATGACAGTAGCTGTGCTTGATGCGGGATTTTTTCGGGTGAATACAATTTCCGCTTTTGACAGCCTTTGGTTGAACGACAGAATTCTCGGTTACAAAGATTTTGTTGGAGGACAGGATGACAGCGTTTTCATCGAAAGCACGCACGGTATGCAGGTGCTCTCAACAATGGGCGCAAACTTGCCGGGCGAGTTAGTGGGTACTGCGCCCGCTGCACATTATTGGCTCATCCGCACGGAAGATGCCCGCTCGGAATTTCGCATCGAAGAATACAACTGGGCGGCAGGTGCAGAATTTGCCGACAGCGCAGGCGTTGACGTAATCAACTCTTCGTTGGGCTACAGCACGTTCAACGATACCGCGATGAATTATTCTTACGCAACGCTTGACGGCAAGACTGCTGTTGTTACTCACGCAGCCGATAAAGCTGTTGAGACGGGAATGATTGTAGTGACCAGCGCAGGAAATAATGGCAACGCTCCCTGGAAATATATCAGCACACCTGCGGATGCGAACAATGTAATTGCAGTTGGCGCAGTTGACCCGCAGGAAAACTATGCTTCCTTCAGTTCACAAGGACCTTCCTCTGATGGCAGGGTGAAGCCTGATGTTGCTGCGCAGGGAAAGGACGCAGTGTTCGTAAGTCGCAGCGGAAGCCTTACAACCGGAAACGGAACCTCCTTTGCTTCTCCTATCACTGCGGGACTTGTCACTTGTTTCTGGCAGGCATTTTATGACAAGCCTAACATGGAAATCATTCAACAGATTTTACAAAGCGCTTCTCGTTACACTAATCCTGATGAGTTGTACGGGAATGGTATTCCTGATTTTCGTCTTGCATTTTTGAAGATGCAGGAAAAAGAAGGTTCGCCTTACTTCCAAGAGATGTTGCCCGTTGCTTATCCCAATCCATTTGATGAACAGTTGCATGTGATGCTTTTTGCCGATGATGAAGGCAAGTATTCTGTTGAAATCTTTGATGCGCTCGGCAGAATTATTTCTCGCCAGGAACAATACCTTGGCGATCTGCGCTTTCACGATTTTGAATTCAAGAATTTAGATGTACTTCAACAGGGCGTCTATTTCGTGCGCACAAGCGGCAAAGGAAGAACAGACATCATGCGCGTAGTGAAGTTCTAATATCTAATCACGCGCTTTAGAATCAAATTCCAAATTGAATTTTAAACTCGGCAGCAGCAAGAACGGTTTCTTTTTCTCCTGCCAAAGCAACTTCGCCATTCTCTGTGATTAAAATAATTTCATCAGCTAATTCTTCCGTATCGCGATGGTCATGGGTTACATAGACAAGCGTAATATCGAATTGCTGTTTTAATTCAAGCATGTAATCCATTACAACAGACTTCATCTTGCTGTCAAGATTGGAGAGCGGTTCATCCAGCAACAAAATTTTGGGTTCCAGAACTAAAGAGCGTGCAAGCGCAACCAACTGCTGTTGCCCTCCCGACAGTTCATGCGGGTAGCGGTCTGCAAGGCTGCGGATATTGAATGTGTCGAGCATGTCAAACACTTTTTCATCCGCATCATCCGCCTTTTTATTTTTCAATCCCCATGCAATGTTTTTCTGCACGGTGAAATGGGGCCACAATGCAAGGTCTTGAAAGATTAGTCCGACTTTTCTTTCCGCAGGTGAAATAAAAGCTCCTTCACCCGCAACCAGTTTTTCATTGATGTAAATTTTTCCTTTTGCAGGAATTTCCAATCCCGCAATCATACGCAGGATAGTTGTCTTGCCGCTGCCCGTGCTTCCGAGCAGGCAGGTGAGTTTGTTTCCTGAAATTTTGAAACTGAGTTCTTCAAACAGTTTTTTCTTTCCGTAACCAAAAGAGACATTTTCAAAAACTATGCTTGCTTCCATGATTTGTTTTTCGAAATAAAAGAATAACCCGCAAATAACAATGTCAATGCCGCCAGGGTAATCATCAGCGCAACGAACACCATCCCGCTCATCAGTCCTTCAGGCGTACTGTGCATCGCGGTGGCGATTTTAATGGGAAGCAGCGAACTGCCGGGTGGATACACCACAATCGTTGTTCCCACTTCGCCAAGGCAAAACACAAAGCTGATAATAAACGCAGCAAAAAATCCTTCCGCGATGAGCGGGAATAAAATTTTCCCGATGCGTTGCAGTGGACTTGCTCCCGCAAGCATCGCAGATTGCTCTAAGCTGAACGGCACTTTCCCGATAGCGTGACTCATCACTTTTGAGGCGATGAATGTAAATCTTCCCACGTAGGCAATCACGATAATCAGGAAGGAAGAATAAACAGAATCAAGCACCGGGCGATTGTAAAATTTGATGAGCGCGATGCCAAATACTGTTGCAGGAATTGCAAATACCACGAGCAGAACTGCATCGAAAAAATGATAGCTTTTTCGTTGTGCGAAGTAAGCGAACACAAATCCAAGGATACAAATAACACTCGCGCCAATCGCTGCATAAAGCAATGATTCGGGAATCACAGGCAGCAACAAGTCAAGCGCCCGCTTCACATAAAATCCAGTTTCACCACCGCCTTCCGTCTCAATAATATTTTGGCGCACCTGTGAAAATTCAGGGGGCGCTTTGAAAGCCTGATATGCTAAACCGAAAATCGGAAGTAAAATCACAACCACCCAAAACGCAAGCAAAGCAAGCATCACCGGAATGCGAAGCGTCTTGAGTTGAATTTTATTCGTTGGATTTCCTTTCGTACCAATGCTGAGAAAAGGCGCTTTCATGAAGTAGGAATATTCAAACGCGAGCAGCGCGAGGCAAATTAATAGGAGCAGAGTAGAAGAAGCGATTGCTCCCGCGTGATTGTAAAATGCCGAAAACTGGATGAAGATGTCTGACGCGAAGGTCGGCACAAGAAAATATGTTGCCACTGCAACTTCAGAGATGGAAAGAATGAACACAAGAATAAAAGAAGAAAAAAAAGCTTGTTTTATCAGCGGCACTTCTAATGAAAACAGAACTCGCACCCTGCTTGCCGTCATCAATCCTGCTTCGATAATATTACGGTTGATGTTTGTAAAAGCAGCGGCAATAATCAGCATCGGCAAGGGAAAATAACACAAGGAGTGAATGAACAGCACAATCCCGTTTTTACCTTGCAGCCCACTGATACCCAGAATGCTAAACACATCTTTCCATGCCACGGCAAAATAATAGGGCGACACGAAAAGCGGAAGCAAAAATGCCAGCTTGAAAATGGTTGAAAGCGGCACATCCGTTTTGCTGATTATCCAGCCAATGACTCCGCCAATTATTGTTGAGATAGCCGCAATTAAAGCAGCGATAACGCAACTGTTCCAAAGCAGCAGTAATTTATCTTTCTGAAATACAGCTTCGTAATTTTTAAAAGTGAATTGTCCTTCATTTGAGAAACTACTTAAAAAAGTAAACACGAGTGGAGCAACCGCGAGTACAAGAAATAAAAAGAGGACAAAGCCGTACAATAATTTACCAGTGAGTTTCAACTGATGAGATTTAGTAAACTAAAAAGATTAGATGCCCAAAATCTTTTTCAGATTTTCGTTCACTTGTTTCATGGTTTCTAAATCAAGCGAGCCAAGATTTCCGATTACAATTTCTTTATCAAGAGTTGCAAATTTTGAAAGGACGAATAAAGAAATATTTTTCAGCCCATGATGAACATCGGGATTCAAGAGTATATCCCCGTCTTCCTTCCATTGCGTTTGTGTGGAAATAAAAGCAACTGTTACATCTATCTCTGTTGCCGCAAGTATGAGGGCGGAACGATTTTTGCTTCCACTAAGATCATTGAATGGAAAAGGAACAAGGATAATGTCGCCCTTTTTCATTTGTATTTTTCCTTCAGTTCGTTCACAGTGTAGAGGTCTTCCTCATCTTTCAGGTAACTGAAAGTCTTTGATTCGCTTACAATCTTTTCAATTCCCTTTTGCAGAATTTCTTCCTCATATTTTTTGAAGATGAATTCCACATAGTCTGCCACCTCGCTCACTTTTTCCTGCGGAAGTTTTTCAAGCGTGGTTAGGGTGCGCTTTATCAGGGATTCTCGTGTCATTTTCAGTGTTTTAAAATCATTTCAAAATTAAGTTAATAAGACAACTTGGAGATAAGCATTACCAGTTTTCAATCCAGTTTTTAATGAACGGTTGAATCGCTTCGAGCTTTTTAGCCGTGATAGTATAATCAATCTGCATCGGACGAATCGTTTCAATAGTAGGAACATATTCGGGTGTGTTCACGCCAGCCCGCAGCGGAATCTGCGCGCACGAATGCGCCAGTTTCGATTCGGTTTCCTTTTCAAGTAAATATTCAATCAGCTTTTTTGCGTTTTCTGAATTTGGTGAATTTGCAATGAGGCTTACTGTATTTGGCATAATTAAAGAACCGAGACTATCCTGATCTAAGAAAATCATATCAACAGGTTCACCGGAAAGAATAGCTCCGAAAGCATCATCCGTATCGGTAAGCCCGCAGGCGATTTCTCCTTTGCTCACTCTGCGCTTCACATCGCCATTGCTCGACAGCAGTTTCACATCATTTGCTTTCATACTATCCATAAATGTTTGCGCTGCTGAATCGCCCAATGCTTCAAATAAAGATGCGACATGAAAAGTAGTGGTGCCAAACAGCGGATTTGCAATCGCGACTTTCCCACGAAATTCTTCTTTCGTCAAATCGAAAATAGATTGAGGCGCAGTTTCTTTTGTCAGCAGATTTTTATTGTAAATCAACACGCGCGACCGCGCTGAAAATCCCACCCAATATCCATCCTTGTCTTTGAATGTTACAGGAATGTCTTTTGCATTTTTGGGAGCATATACTGCAAGAATATTTTCCCCCTTCAACACTTCTGTGCGCATCGGGTCGCCACTCCAAAATACATCGCATTTCGGATTGTCTTTTTCCGCAATCAGGCGATTTAAAATTCCGGTTGACTTTGTTTCTTCGGTGTCGAAAATTTCTTTCACCTTGATTCCGGTCTTCTTTTCAAAATCACGCAGCACCGGCTCGGCATATACCTGGTCAACAGTAACATAGAGAACAACTTCGTTGGCAGCAGGAGAACACGATTGGATTAATAAATACAATCCGAAAATGACCGAGAGTGGAATAAGATGTTTTCTCATGCAGGAATTTTCCACCAAAATGCGCATTTTTATTCAGGGAAGGAAACAAATAATTTCAAAAAAAGGAAAATTCATTTATTACTTTTACCCGCCCTAAATCCTATCTAACGTGTTTGCATGTTCCGTCTTTCAGATAAACTATTGATGCTTCGCTTGCAGGATGCTTCGACACGCAGCGAGGCATTCAATCTTGTCATTAAGCAATACAAAGAGCGGCTGTATTGGTATGTGCGCAGAATGGTGGTTGATTATGATGATGCGAAAGACATCACGCAAAATGTATTTATCAAAGCGTGGGAGCATCTTGACACGTTTCAATATCAAAGCAGTATTTACACCTGGCTTTATCGCATCGCCACCAACGAATCGCTGAATCATCTTAAGAAAAAATGCAGTCAGGCAAATATCTCGCTTGATGAAGCCGGAGAATATTTGGTGAAAGCCATTGACAACGGACACTACATTTCGGGAGAGGAAATCTATATGAAGCTTGAACGCGCGGTCGCTCAATTACCCGAAAAACAAAAAGCGGTTTTCATCCTGCGCTATTACGAAGAAAAAGATTACACAGAAATTGCTGCCATCACCGGCACATCGGAAGGCGCATTACACGCATCCTATCATATCGCGGTGAAGAAAATCGAGAAAATATTATCCCTGAATTAAAGATAATGTTGCGCGTTTTGTCAAACAGCGCAAATGCAGACATAACGCTGTGTTTAAATCCAACCCAAAATGAAACTTCACGTTGCAATAGTATTTTGCATTGCGATTCTATTGAACGCATTTCAACTTTTCTCCCAAAGCACAGGCAGCACGCCTGAAAAAGAAATTCGCACTGCCAAACTCCTGTGGTTTGATTTTTCCGAAACCATCAAATTCAACAATAAATGGAACATGGTGGCTGAATACAACCCACGCTTCAACCTTGACCCCACAAGCGTTTCACAAAATGTGGTGCGCACTTATGGATTATTTAATATTGGCGAAAACTGGTCCATCGGACAGGGCTTTGTCATTTTTTTTAATAACCAAAATGGACTGCTTGTACACGAGTTGCGTCCTGAAACTTGGTTTTTTTACAAGCAGCAATTTGAAAAAGCAAAGAACCTTGGAATTGTACACCGTTTCAGGGTGGAGGAGCGCTTTACGCGAAACACTGCAAGCGGAGAATTAGCGGATGGCTACAACTTTACTATGCGCTATCGTTACCGTTTTGGGTTAGAATATACGCTGGCAAGAATCGGGGAGAAGAAAAACCCGCTCAAGTGTTTTGTCAATGATGAAATTTTTCTGCAATCGGGAAAAACGATTGTCTATAATGTATTTGAGCAAAACCGGTTTATTGCCGGATTCAGTTATCGCCTCGCAAAAGGATTTACTGCCGCTTTCGCTTACATGAATATCTTCAGGCAGATGAATAATCCTGGTTATGTTTATACAAAGACACATACATTCCGCATCAGTTTTCTGCATGAGTTTTCGCTGAAGGAGAAAAAAGACTGATTCTTTTTGGTATTCTCATCGGATACCCGTTTTAAGTTGAGGACAGTTTTGAAAATTACCTTTAACCTTTTTTCCCTTTAGGGATAGGATGAAGTAAATCAAAATGCGCATTTTTTTAGAACTACCCTTGGTTGACAATCAAGAGCTTTCATTGCCGTTAAAAAATTAAAGATGCAGACGAACTTTAGCCCAAAGTTGTTAATGGTTCGGATAAAGTCTGTCTTTCCATATAAAAGGCTTTAACCAATTTTAAATGCGAGTTGTTTTGTTTTGCCGCATAATCTCACGGGATTCAAGCTAAAGAAATCTCAAATAGGCTATCTGAAAAAATCAGAAAGGCGTGTATTTACCCGTTCGTACGGAAACTCCAGATGCGGATTTATCAAAGTGCAACGGGTTGCTGGCTTTTGAGAACAGGGTGTTGCTGTTAAAAATTGGATTGCCGCAGAAAGTAGTGGTTTCCATATCAATTGTGCCGCCTTCTACATTCAGAAAATTATTTGAACAAACATCAAGGTTCCCTTTAATTGAACCGGTGCGCGAGTTTACAAATTTGCCGTTTGCGGAAATATCCCCGCCTTTGCCGGTAAGCAATCCTGTGTTATCGAGCATATTGCCCACTTGTATTTCCCTGTGATTTATGATATTTCCTGAGTTGACAAAATCCATTGTTATTTCAAGATTTTGCTGGTTATAGATAGCCCCTCTGTTGGTGAGCAGTCCAAATTTAGATTTACCGAAATTTAAAAGCGTTCCGGTTTTCACGATGATTACATTTTTATCGCCAAGCAGGCTTGCGTTTTCCTGAATTATTATTGTGCCTTTTACTACCACATCCACATTATGTACAATGTCATTCTTAATTACAACGGTATCCCCTTCTTTGATAATGTTGCCCGGATAGAAAGGTTTCCAAATCTCTTGCTGATTATACCTTCCTGTTTTATATGTGCTGAATATCGCAGCTGTAGAGTTAGACGTGCTGCTCAATATAATTCCGATACAGAAAATGAAACTCATGATATTTAACAGGAATGAATTTGGTAAGCGCATAGAGGTCTGTGTTTTAATCATTTTCTATACGTGACAAGATGAGATAGGTTGCTTTTTAAAGATATTTTCGAGCCGAACATACAGAGCACCTAAGCGTATTACAGTTCAAACCGAATACAGCGCATGGAACAACTGTTTCAAAATAAAATATTTGTGGTCGAAGATGATGCCATCTTCGGCTCTGTGATTCAAAAAGCGCTGGAGCAAGACGGTAATTCAAAAGTCACGTTATTCCAAACAGGGGAAGATTTTTTCAATAACCTCTATCTTAATCCGGATATCATTACGATAGACCATAGTTTGCCTGGAAAAGATGGCATTGAAGTGTTGAAACAAATCAGAAATTTTAATGTGGAGATTCCTACAATTTTTTTTTCTGGCGCGATAAATCCCGAAGTGGTGATAGATGCCTATGAAATCGGGGTGAGCGGCTACATCATTAAAAATGAAAGGGCAATTGAAAAACTGAGGAATTGCGTGAAAGACCTGAGCGTAAAAATCAATCTTAAAAAAGAAATCAGTTTACTACGCGATAAAATTTTAGACCGCGGCAGATATAGCGATATAGTAGGAGAGAGCAAGGCGATTCTGCAAGTTCTCCGCCTGATTCAGAAAGTTGAGAAAAGCAATGTCACCGTGCTCATCACAGGAAATAGCGGAACAGGCAAAGAACTGGTAGCGCAAGCGGTGCATAATAATTCACCCAGGCGAAAGAAGGCATTTGTGCCCGTAAATGTATCTGCAATCCCGGAAGATTTGATTGAGAGTGAATTGTTCGGTCACGAGAAAGGCGCATTCACTGGCGCAATAGAACGAAGGATTGGAAAGTTTGAAGAAGCGATGGGCGGATCAATTTTCTTAGATGAAATTGGTGATCTGCATATTAATTTTCAAACGAAGTTGCTGCGCGTTTTGCAAGAGAATAAAATTTGCAGGTTGGGAAGCAACAAAGAAATAGTGCTTGATGTGCGCATCATCGCTGCAACAAATAAGAACTTGTGGGAAAATGTTAAAGCAGGCAAGTTCCGTGAAGATTTGTTCTTCAGACTTCAGGGTTTTATGATTCACATGCCGCCTTTGTGCGATAGGGAAAATGATGTGTTGACGTTGGCGAGGCATTTCTTAAAAGAGTTTTGTAGAAAAAATAGTATGCTGCTGAAAACTTTTGCTAAGGAAGCAGAAATGAGGTTAACGATATACCCGTGGCCAGGCAATGTCAGGGAGTTAAAAGCATTGGTCGAACGGGCTGTTTTGATAAGTGATGAAAACGAAATTAAATCAGACGACCTCATTTTCTCTTACGATTTCGAGTGATATTCGGAAAATCTGTAAACATTCAATACGACTCATCGTTTTGTAGGACAGTCGTCAAATAAATTCAATTCCTTTTACTATACGAAGTTGTATTAGCAACTTGAATTTTAGCCCTCTCAAAACTTCTTACTTTAAACTCTGTAAATTAAATTATTAGCTGACGGGCTGTTGTTAAATTTGCCGCAGATTTTTTCTGAAAGTTGATAGCCGACCTGCTTCATAAAATACATCCCATCGAGCGCGTGGTGTTTGATGCCGCTGCGGAAGTTTCTGCCGAAACGGGCATTGACAGCTATCTCGTGGGCGGTTATGTGCGTGATTTAATACTCAACCGCCCCACGCAGGATATTGACATTGTGTGCATCGGCAGCGGCATTGATTTTGCACAGCGGGTGGCAAAGAAATTCACGCCCAAGCCGGGAGTTGCAGTGTTTAAAAACTTCGGCACTGCGATGTTCAAAGTGGGCGACCTCGAAGTGGAGTTTGTAGGCGCGCGCAAAGAATCCTACAGCCGCGATTCCCGCAAGCCCATCGTGGAAGACGGCACACTGCAAGACGACCAGCACCGCAGGGATTTCACGATTAATGCGCTTGCTATCAGTCTTTGCAAGCACAACTTTGGCGAACTGCTCGACCCTTTTGGCGGGGTGGAGCATCTTGAACAGCGCATCATTAAAACTCCGCTCGACCCTGACATCACATTCAGCGATGACCCGTTGCGCATGTTACGCGCCATCCGCTTTGCCACTCAACTTGATTTCAGAATTGAATCTTCGACATTGCATGCCATCACGCGCAATGCCCCGCGCCTCGACATTATTTCAATGGAGCGCATCACCGATGAGCTAAATAAAATCATCCTCACGCCTATCCCTTCCGTTGGTTTTAAATTATTGTTTGATACCGGCTTGCTGAAATTGTTTTTTCCTGAAATGATTGCGTTACAAGGCGCGCAGCACATAGAAGGACGCGGGCACAAAGACAATTTTTATCACACGCTGCAAGTGCTGGATAACCTCTGCCGCGTGAGCAACGATTTGTGGCTGCGCTGGGCTGCCATCCTGCATGACATCGGCAAGCCCGCCACCAAGCGCTTTGAGAAAGAACACGGATGGACATTTCACGGGCATGAAGTGGTGGGTGCGCGCATGGTCACTTATATTTTTCGCAAACTCAAGCTGCCGCTCAATGAACACATGAAGTATGTCGAAAAGATGGTGCGCCTGCATCTGCGTCCCATTGCATTGAACAGAGAAGAAATCACCGACTCCGCCATCCGCAGGCTGATCTTCGATGCGGGCGATGACATTGACGATTTAATGAACCTCTGCAATGCCGACATCACTACGAAGAATGCCGAGAAGATGAAGCGCTACCTCGCCAACTTTGAAATCGTGCGCCAAAAACTCAAAGACATCGAGGAGAAAGACCGCGTGCGCAACTGGCAGCCGCCCATCAGCGGGCAAGAAATCATGCAGCACTTCAACATCCGCCCCTCAAAGCCTGTGGGCATTATCAAAGACGCTATTAAAGATGCGATTCTTGATGGCGTAATTCCGAATGAACGCGAAGCGGCTTTTCAGTTTATGGTTGAGAAGGGAAAAGAACTGGGATTGGATGTCAATCCGTAAGTTGAATTCGCAGGGCTAATCGCCATTATTCTTTTTTGCATAATCAATGCACCGCTGCCAATCATCCGCAAAATGTTGGCGGATGCACTGCAACTGCTCTTCGGGAATCAGCGGTTCTTTGCTTACGAATCTTTCAGGTATAAGCAATGCTAAATACAAGAGCGGATACTGAATGCTTTGCTTGGAAATCCGTTGCAGCCACTTCAACACAGGCTGCTGCGCTCTTGGAATATCAAAATAAAAAAGCCTCTTGCTGAGTTGGCGGAAAATCTTCAACTGCTTCTCATTGTAAGAGCGATGCACGGAGTCGAGCGAGATGTCGGCTTTGTCATAAGTGGTTCCCGTGTAGTGGGCAATCGCATCAATGAAAGTAAACGGGTCGCGCTTCATGTTTTCATAAAAAAGCACGAGCGGCTTGTGCGTGAAATACTTTTCGATGATTTGAATTTTAGAGAAGTAATCAAGGTCGCTGTGCTTCCACACGCCACGGTCATGTTCAATATCAAAGAAATCATTGAAAGGTTTTGAAAAACCATTTTTCACTAATCTGCGATATTGTGAAGCAATCCAACTGTCATGCCTGCGGAACACGATTAGGACTTTTGCATCAGGATGCCTTGTCGAAAACCATTTTGCCTCTTTCTCTAATTGCTGGTCAAATTCATTTGAAACAAAAATCTTTTGCTGCGCAGATTGCTCAATCAGCTTCAGGCTTTTTTTATAGCGCGTACGCTGGATATAATAAATCCCTTTTAGTTTAGGAAATACTTTGTATTGCAGATAAGTAGTAGCCGTTTTCCCTAAGCCAACGTGAAAGAAGATTTCTTTTTGCAAGGTGAGTAGAAAATCGTCAGTGGTTAGTCGTCAGTCGTCAGATGCACTTCCTAATTCTCAATTCGTAATTCCTAGTTCGCTGCCCCAGCTTTCCGGGTTCTTTCGCCACTCGCGCAGCGTTTCCAATTCATGCGCTTGAATTAGCTTCTTTTCCAGCGCAACAGATAATAATGCTTCATAATCGGAAAGCGTGTAGAGCAGGCAGCCGGATTTTTTAAAACTATCTTCCGCCACTTCAAATCCATAGCTGAATGTTGCAGCCGTTCCGATAATCTCACAACCTTCTTGGCGCAAAGGTGGCAATGCGTTCAGCGAACTTTTTCCCGTTGAGATTAAATCTTCAATCACAACAGCGCGTTGTCCGGCTTTTACTTCGCCTTCCACTTGTCTTCCCATTCCATGTTTTTTGGGTTCAGGGCGCACATATACGAAGGGTAAATTTAATGCTTCAGCTACGAGTGCGCCCTGCGCAATGCCCGCAGTGGCTACGCCCGCAATGAGATTCGCGTTGCTATACTTTTCACGAATAAGGGCAACTAAGCTGTCCTTGATAATTGTGCGTACTTCAGGATGCGAAAGCGTAACTCTGTTGTCGCAATAGATAGGGGAGCGCCATCCCGAAGCCCACGTAAAGGGATTGGAAGGCTGAATTTTTATTGCTTTAACTTGCAGCAGGCAATCAGCTATTTTTCGCGCGGTTTCTTCTGAAAAAATCATGGCTCAAAGCTATTTAATTTTTGTGCAAGACGGAAGCATGGAAATCATGCAACACGCTGCATGTGAAACAGTCATGCAGTATGACAATCAAAAAATAATCTTAGCAGAAACGGATTTCGCAGAAACTGTTTTACCCATTATCCTTCTGCTTGAAAAAGGGAAGATTCATAAAGTTGAATTCCATACAGACGATGCGGCTCTGCTTTTTGAAAAACTGAAAGCGTGTTACGATAAGTTTATTGTTGCGGCAGGAGGCTTGGTGAAAAATAAAAAAGGAGAATTGCTACTGATATTCCGTAATGGCAAATGGGATTTGCCAAAAGGCAAGATTGAAAAAGATGAAACATACTCAGAAGGTGCATTGCGCGAAGTGCAGGAAGAAACCGGTTTGAAGAAATTGAAATTGCTTTTAGAATTTCAACGGACGTATCACACCTACATCCAGAATGAAAAGCGCATTTTAAAAGAAACGGTTTGGTATCTCATGCAAGCAGAAGATAAATCAACAACACCGCAGTTGGAAGAAGGCATCACAAAAACTGAATGGATAGCAGCCGCTGATGCTGCTAAAGTATTTACAAACACGTATAAAAATATTTTGCTATTGCTAAAGACGTTTTACCATCCCGCTAAAGAAAGAACTGCGTAGCATCAGTGCAGGATATGTTCATGTTATTTCTGCATTACAAGCATCCTGCGTGTTTTTACTTTCGCATCAACGCTCAACTCATAATAATACACACCACTTTCAGTAAGGATTTTCGTGTCAAGTGATAGAATGTGCTTTCCGTAATCGTACCATTCTTCATCCACTGCGGTGATTACTTTTTCCCCGAGCGCATTATAAACTGCAAGAGAAATCTTTGCCCGTTGATGTAGTTTGAAGGAAATAAAAGTTTCGTCACCGGCTGGGTTCGGATAGTTTTGATTTAATTCAAAAACTGGACTTTGCACAGAAATAGTGTTGGCTGAAGTGGCGCTGTCATTCTCACTGACGATTGCTGTCCAGATACTTAATTCACCATTGTGCAAGCGCGTCCATATCGGGCGAATGATGCCGTTATGCGCTGCGATATTGGTATAGTCGCCAAAGAAAATCGCATTGTCAGGCACAAAAGGCGATTCGCTGATTTTAATATTCTTGAACGTATTGCCGCCATCTTTTGAAACTGCGCAATACACATCGGTTGCATTATCCGCATGATTTCTTCTATCGTAAAAAACAAAATAGAGGTAGCCGTTGCTTTGGTCAATTGTCATCCAAGTGAAAAATTGTTGTCTGCCCGATGAATCATCATTCACACGCGCGGGGTTGCTCCATGTGTTGCCGCCATCGGTTGATTTCACGAGCCACACATCCGTGTCATCAGTGCCGTTGCGTTGGTCGCTCCAGTTGATATAAATTGTTCCGCGAAAAGCGCTGGTGCTTGTATCACAGGCAATAACGGGCAAACCGTTGCAACGCGAAATGCCGGGGATTTGAAAATTCCATCCTCCCTGAATTGTTGTTACCGGAATATCATCATTGAGCCATGTTGCTCCACCATCAAGCGAGCGGTCAAAAAGAATTCCCTGCGGTCCAGCCCATGCGACATAAATTTCACCATTCGCGCCCACTGTCGGCACTGCGCCTTCCACCGTGTTGTCATCATCCAAACAATCGCCTGCAATTGTATTGATGCGTAGCGGATTACTCCACGTATCACCTCCATCAGCTGAACTTGTAAAAAAAATCACAGAACTGTCAGTTGGAAGTGCGCTTCCATAAACATCAAACTGCGTCCATGTAACATAAACGTGGTTGTTCGTGCGATTAATTGTCGCCCATTCTTTATCCTGGGCTTTTGTGCCGTTTAATCCGAAGAAGGTGCCAGCCGTCCATGTCGTATCTGCTCCTACTGTTTTCTGGCACACGATTCTGTCAATCCAGTTTCCGCTGGGTGGATTTGAAAGATGAAAAAAATAAAAGTTGCCTGCGGTATCTGCAATCAACACGGGGTCGCCCCACACGCCATAGGGAGAAAATAGCTGATGCTCCGTCCACGTATATCCCGTGTCATCGCTGATGTAGTAGTTGTTAATGTTCGCAGCGGCAAGTATACGATGCGGCTGCTTCGGGTCGAGAGCAATGCAAGGCTCATTAGGCGTGTTGGAAGTTCCAATTAAAATATTTGGAAACTGTGCAAAAACAAAAGCGGGCAAAAGAAGCGTGAAGCAAAAAATCCATCTGCGAAGCATGACGCTAAAACTAACGCTACAACTTCACTTCTTTCGGCACAAACATATTCGGGTCGCCACCATTCAGGATAATCTCGCGCACAATTGTAGAACTGATATGCGCATAAAGCGGGTCAGTAAGCATACAGATGGTTTCCAACTCGGGCGCCATCGTTTTGTTGAGTTGCGCGATGGTTTTTTCATACTCAAAATCACTGCTGTTGCGGATGCCGCGAAGCAGGTAAGTCGCGTTTACGCTTTTCACAAATGTCACCGTCAATCCCTGGTATCCCATCACCTCAATGTTCTTGTGTTTTTTGAAAATGTCTTTAATCCATTGCTCGCGCTTCTCAAACGAGAAAGCATATTTCTTTGTGGAATTATTTCCGATGGCGATAATGATTTTATCAAATAGCGGCAGCGCGCGCTTTACAATGTTCACATGCCCGTTTGTAATCGGGTCAAACGAGCCGGGGAATACAGCGATTTTTTGCGACATGCCGCTAAGATAAAGAGGAAAGCTGAAAAATACTGAAGAGGCTCGACCCGTATTTGCGCTGCTGCACAAAGCGCGGGTGTTTCTCGAAAAATACTTTGGGCTGATGTTCCAGAATAAACCATCCGCCTGCTTTCAGCAGATTATTTTCAAAAACCAAACTGATTAATTCATCGAGATTTTCAAACGTGTAAGGCGGGTCCGCAAAAATCAAATCATATTGTGCATGTGGGTTGCGCAGAAATGAAAAGACATCCTCTTTAACTACATCTATTTGCGCTTCGATTCCCAATTCTTTCGCTGCGCTTTGCATGTACCGCGCACAACCGGAATTGTTGTCAACCGCAGTAATGTTTTCACAACCGCGTGAAGCAAGTTCAAAACTGATGTTGCCCGTGCCTGCAAATAAATCAAGCGCAATGAGCGATTCAAAATCAAACCGATTGTTCAGGATATTGAAAATGCTTTCTTTGGAAAAATCAGTAGTAGGGCGCACAGGCAATCCCTTTGGCGGATTGAATCTTCTTCCTTTCAGCGAGCCTCCGATTATGCGCATAGATGAATGCTGAAAAGCAGGGAATGCAAATGGCGCGGCACGGCTTCTAATTTTGAAGAATACTTCAACGCCTTTGGGCGTTCGGCAAACTCTACATTTTGCAAGAAGCGTTTTGCTGTTTGATAAAACTGCGTATCTGGTGTAATGTCACCCGAAAGCAGTACGCTGATTTCTTCGGGATGGAAACTTAATTCTTCAGCCACCGCAAGCAGGTAATAGCTGAAATCTTCTTTCGTGTGAACGGGATAAGAATTATAAAAAGCAAACGCTCCGTTTTGCATTGCGGCAAGATGGAGCCTGCTGCCGGCAAGATGCGCAAACAAACGATTGTGCTGCAGATTTTTATTTTCCCGGAGAATATTTGAAACAAACGGAGTGGCTACATGCAGCAAGTCAAATTTCTCAAACACGCTTCTGAGCGATTCAAGGAAATTATTGTGAATACCATAAACATTGAATGCAGGGATGTGTTCGATAAAATCGTTAACCGCCTGCTCCGGTTCAGAAACGCTGAAGTTGAGATAAGCGTTGATTTCATTTTCAACGAAAAGCTCTTGCGGCACTAAAACATTCTCGCCCGTATCTACCGCGATAGTGACATGCCCGAATGATTGCTGTCCCAACTTATGCTCGTTGAAAAGCCGCGCAGCTTCATTCCAGAAATCCGAAGGGCTTTGCTCTTTTGCAAACTGAAAATTGGTAAGGGAAACAACGCGGTGATGAATTACATCGAGCACGCTCCATGAAATTTTTTCAGGGCTGAGATACACCGCAAGCCGACAGTCGGATTTATTCAGTTTATTGAACTGTTCGTCTGTGTATTCTGTGCGTTGCAAGGGGGCGGTTTCAGGCAAGTGGAAGAAAGATTTGCTGCCACAATAATAATCAACAAACCTTGAACAGGAGCTAATTCCAAGTATCAAATTCCAAATTTCAAATTGTAAAATTTGAGGATTTGGTGTTTGAGGATTCAGTTTTGGAACTTACAAACTATCGTATTTTAGCGGTATGATACGCTCTCTGAATCCCGCTTTTAAGGAATATGTGCAATTGAAAATCGAGCGCAATGCATTTATCAAAGCGTTGGGGTTTCACATCCACACCATTGAGGAAGGCAAGATAGAAGGCGAGCTTCCTTTCCGAAAAATACACGAGCAGCAGAACGGCTTTTTCCACGGAGGCGTGATTTCTTCCCTCTGCGACATGGTGTGCGGCTATGCCGCTTATTCTCTTGTGGAAGCAGGCACACAGGTCTTCACCGTTGAAATCAAAGTTTCTTATTTAAGAAAAGGAATTGGCGACAAGTTACTTGCCAAAGGCAGCGTAGTGAAAGCTGGAAACAATTTTCATTTCTGCGAAGCCGAAATTTATGCGGAGAATAAAGGCGAAAGAAAATTAATTGCGAAAGCCACTTCCACAATGGCAGTGGTAAGTGAGAAAGTGAACGATAAATACGGTGATTAACACAAATCTACATCACACAACACCCCCCACAACACTCAACACCCAAAATGGAAGACAAACTAAAACTATTAGAACAGAAAAGAACAGAAGCCTTACTGGGCGGTGGCGCTGACAAAATCAAGAAACAACATGAGAAGGGGAAACTCTCCGCCCGTGAGCGCATTCAACTTTTGATGGACGAAGGTTCTTTTGAAGAGATTGGTATGTTTGTTACACATCGCAGCCGCGATTTCGGAATGGAAGAACAGATTTATCCGGGCGATGGCGTTATTACCGGCTATGGCACTATAAGCGGAAGGTTAGTGTATGTTTTCTCGCAGGATTTCACGGTGTTTGGCGGCTCGCTTTCTGAAACTCACGCAGAAAAAATCTGTAAGGTGATGGATTTGGCGATGAAGAATGGCGCGCCAGTAATAGGGTTAAATGACAGTGGTGGCGCGCGCATTCAGGAAGGCGTGAATTCACTGGGCGGCTATGCGGATATTTTTTATCGCAACACGCTTGCTTCAGGAGTCATCCCGCAGATTTCTGCAATCATGGGTCCATGCGCGGGAGGTGCGGTGTATTCGCCTGCAATCACTGATTTTATTTTCATGGTGGAAAAGACTTCTTACATGTTCGTTACCGGTCCCAACGTGGTGAAAACGGTAACACATGAAGAAGTGACAGCAGAGGAATTGGGTGGTGCGCATACCCATGCATCCAAATCGGGCGTGACACATTTTGCATGCACGAACGAAGCGGAATGTATTGAGCACATCAAAAAGTTGTTGAGTTACATTCCGCAGAATTGCGAAGATGCGGTTCCGCGCCTTTCTTATACATCTGGGAATGAAGCGCGTCCGCTACTCGATGAAATTATTCCCGCCAATTCGCAGCAGCCTTATGATATGCGCGAGCTGATTGCAGGCACGGTTGATACAGATTCGTTTTTTGAAGTGCATAAAGATTTTGCGGAAAATATTTTAGTCGGATTTGCGCGAATCGCAGGAAGAAGCGTTGGCGTAGTTGCAAACCAACCCGCGCACCTTGCAGGCGTACTTGATATTAACTCCTCACGTAAAGGCGCGCGCTTCGTGCGCTTCTGTGATGCGTTCAATATTCCGCTTTTGGTGTTTGTGGATGTGCCCGGTTTTCTTCCCGGCACTGACCAGGAATGGAATGGCATCATCAGTAATGGCTCGAAGCTGCTCTATGCGTTTTCCGAAGCCACTGTTCCAAAAGTGACTGTCATTACGCGCAAGGCGTATGGCGGTGCGTATGATGTGATGAACTCCAAGCACATCGGTGCGGACATGAATTACGCATGGCTCAATGCGGAAATCGCTGTGATGGGACCAAAAGGCGCTGCGGAAATTATTTTCAAAAATGAAATTGCGAAAGCAAAGAATCCTGAAGCCAAGTTGCAGGAAAAAGTGAATGAATACACGGAAACATTCGCCAATCCCTATCGCGCTGCGGCACGCGGATTTATTGATGAAGTAATCAAGCCGGAAGAAACCCGCATCAAACTCATCAAGGCGTTTGACATGCTGGAAAATAAAGTCGTGAAACTGCCGAGGAAAAAGCACGGGAATATTCCGTTGTAAGTCTTCTTGCCTGTAATTTGAAATGCTGTTTCGACTCCATCTCCATTTGAGAGGGGCGGGCTGAGGTTGTTTCGACTGTGGTCTTTTTCGATTCCTGTTTTAGTAGAACTTACTTTTTGAAGTTTAAAATAATCTTGCGCCCCCTCTAAAAGTTGTGCTTGATTTCCCTTTGCAGTTCATAAATAATCTGCTTAGGCTGCCAATCTGTTTGGCGATTTCTTATTGACAGCCCATGGCATTTATGCTCAAGAGCGCTTCTTTCAACTCCAAGAATTGAAGCAACGCTGGAATAGTCTTGATCTCGTTCCTCTTGCTGTGTAATGCTTGTTGAGCCAATACCAGTTTGCTTGAATACGCCCATGTCCTGAAAGCCCTGATTGTCTGCCCCGTTCACACTTGCAACGCCTGATACTGTTTACGGCTTCCCGATGAATTTCAGCAATACGAGTTCAAGTTCTTTCTGGTTATGCTATCACACATCCCAATCCTGTTTTAGGAATGGAATTTAGCGGGATTAGCTCCGAGCAATTTTATGAGGTGCAGATTTTCAACACTACCGGGGTGCTGATTTTTACAACCCAACTCAACGCTCCGACAAGAGCGAAGTGATGCGCGAAACGGCTTCGCTGCCCGGAGTTTACTTTGTGAAGGTAGCAACAAAGAAAGGAGAGCGTGTGCTTAGCTGATAAAGATGTGAACTCCGCTTGAATGAATCTTAGAGCTTTCTTGGCAATTAAGATTAAAGGAATCTACCTGTTCCGGCTGAATTTTACAGCAATGACAATTCCTAATTCCGCCTCCCCATCGCCCTTACCTGCCTTAATTCCCGCAGCATCCAATTTTTGTAAATGTTCATTTGTTCAGGCAGCAGTTGTGTTCTGTCGTACATGCCTTTTGCATGACGTTGGCGGTATGCCTCGTAGAGCGTCACCGCACATGCTACGGAAATGTTGAGGCTCGCGGTCATGCCCGTCATCGGGATAATGATTGTTTCGTCAGCCGCTTCAAGCATCTTGCGGCTCAGTCCGTCTTTCTCGTTCCCAAATAGCAAAGCCACCGAGCCGGTGAGGTCAACATCATAAATGCTTTTTGCAGAAAATTCTGAACTCAGCGCATATATTTTCTGATACCTGCCGCGAATAGCATTTAAAAAATTATCGCTCTCGCGGAAGTAGTTGATGTCAGTCCAGCGCACAGAGCCGGAGGAAGTTTTGCGCCCGAACTTGCGCGGGCGGGGCGCGTGTTCGTTCAGCACATGCACATCCTGCACGCCCACCGCATCGCAACTGCGCAACACGGCAGAGATGTTATGCGGGTCATGCACGTTTTCCAACCCTACGGTAATATCCAACTGCCTTTTTATCAGAACCTCGGCTATCTTTTGTTCACGGTGGGGAGTCATGAGAAGTTTACAGTTTGAAGTTTAGAGTTAGGGCTATTTGTTCTTCATCGTTTTCAGTTTGTGCTGCTCAATGCCCGTTGACTGTCGTCTGTGGACTGTTGACTTCATCTTGTGCACGATTATTGCTCAACAAAGTAACTTCGCCTCACTTATAAATGAATAAATCATGCTCAAAAAAATTCTGATCTCGGTTGTTGTTATCATCGTTCTGCTGCTCGGCTTTTTAATTGCCGCTCCCTTTATCTTCAAGGGGAAACTCATCGAAATTGCCAAGAAAGAACTGAACAACCAACTGAATGCAAAAGTAGATTTTAAAGATGTCGGAATCTCCATTTTCAAAGATTTTCCCAACCTCACGCTGTCGCTGCATGAGTTGAGCATCGTGAACAATGCGCCCTTTGAAGGCGACACATTGGCTGTTATCGGCTCATTTGCCGTAAGCGTTGATATTATGAGCGTAATTAATGGCGATGTAGTGGACATTAAAGGCATTTTTATTAACCAGCCCGATTTGAATGTGCGCGTATTGAAAGACGGCACCGCGAATTATAACATTATGAAGGCTGCTAAAACGGAAAAGAAAACTACCGAAAGCTCTGCCGTGAAAATCAAGCTCAACACCATTCAAATCTCAGACGGCAACATCCTATATAACGATAAGCAGGGCGACATGAGCGCAACCCTCTCCAATCTCAACTTCAAAGGCAATGGCGATTTCACGCAGGACATTTTTGATTTCAACACACAAACCACAATTGAAAAAGCATCTGTCTTTTCCGGCTCAATTGCTTACCTCAACAAAGCTAATCTTGATTTGAAGCTCGACCTCGGAGTGGACATGATTAACAGCAAATACACATTCAAAGACAACACGGTGCGCATCAACGCGCTGGTGCTTGGCTTAGACGGTTGGCTTTCCGATAAAAAGAAAGACCAGTATGACATGGACTTAAAATTTTCAGCAAAGGAAACTTCATTCAAAAATTTGCTTTCACTTGTTCCAGCAATTTATCTGAAAGATTTTGACGAAGTGAAGACAGCGGGCAATCTTGCGCTCTCCGGTTTTGCAAAAGGAAGCTACGTTGGTGAATTCTATCCCGCGTTTGGCTTGTTAGTGAAAGTAGATGATGCCATGTTTCAATATCCCGGCTTGCCTGCTTCGGTTTCGGCAATCTTCATTGATGCAAAGGTTGACTGCCCAGGAGGCAATTTGGATAAAACAGTGATTGATATTTCCAAGTTGAATTTTAAAGTGGGCAGTGAACCGCTCGCAATGAAAATTCATATAAAAACTCCTATCTCCGACCCTGATATTGATTTGACTGCGAAAGGAAAAATTGATTTGGCAAACGTGAAGCAGTTTTACCCGATAGAAGCAGGCGAAGAACTTGCTGGCAAAGTGGAAGCAGACGCTGCGATGAAAGGCAGACTCTCCGCATTAGAAAATGAGCAGTATGACAAAGTGCAGGCAAGCGGCACAGTAAACATTGCAGGGCTGAAATACAAGAGTAAAGATTTACCTGAAGGTATTGTTGCGGATAAAATCGCAGTTGTTTTTACTTCAAAAAAAGGTACAACTCCTGCTGCTGCTTCTTTGCCAATTATCGGATATGGCTCTCTTGATATTCAAAACCTAAAATATGCCGATAAAACTTTGCCCGGTGGCAAAGTCGACATCAGCAGCATGTTTGTTACGCTGAATGAAAACGATGCTGCGCTTGAACGCCTGAATGCGAAAGTTGGCAAAAGTGATTTCGCGCTCTCGGGCAAGCTCGATAACCTGCTCGGATATTTATTGAGCGATGGCACGCTCTCCGGCAACCTCAATTTGAAATCAAACCAGATTGATGCAAACGAGTGGATGACAACGGAAACAACCACAGCAGAAACTTATTCCGCTTCAACATCAACCGAAAGCGCTGCAATACCCGCCAACCTTAACCTTGATTTCACCGCAAGCGTCACGAAAGTATTGTATGACAAGATGCAACTCAACAATGTAGCAGGCCAGGCTACGATTAAAGATGAAACATTCACGCTGCGCTCGCTCACCGCTTCGGCATTGGGCGGCAGCGCATTGATAAATGGAAAATATTCTACCAAAGAAGTCGGTTTGCCAAAAATTGATTTTGGTTATGACATCAAAAATATTGATATCAAGCAAGCTTACACTGCCATCGGCACTACGGAGCAAATTGCGCCTATCTTCAAATACATGAATGGCAAGTTCAGTTCAACGCTCAACATGAAAGGCGCATTGCTTGAAGATTTATCACTTGATATGAAAACGCTGCTCGCAAACGGGCGCGTGGATATTAATCAGGCAACCATCACCGGCTTTGATGTGCTCACGAACATTGCCGACCGTTTTAAAATTAAAGAACTGAAAAACGTGAACATCAGCGATGCGTGGACGGTGTTTGAAGTGGTGAACGGCAGAATCGCAGTCGAGCCGTTTGACATCAACCTTAACAACATTAAGATGAATGTGGGTGGCTCGCACGGAATAGATAATTCAGTGGATTACGATGTGTTAATGGACGTGCCGAAAAATCTGCTTGGTGGCGCGGGCAATTTGGTGAATGACTTGCTGGCGAAAAATCCGATTCCGGGTTTTAGTGCGGGCAATCTGCCAGATTTAACAAAATTCAAAGTGAAAGTGACGAATACATTGAGCGACCCAAAACTCGCGTTCAGCATGGTAGGCGGAAGCGGGATAAGCGTGAAGGAACAAATGATTGAAAATGTGAAAGAACAGGTGCAGGAAATCAAAGAAGATGTGAGCGCAGCTGCAAAAGCACAGGCAGATAAAATCGTTGCTGAAGCAAAGAAGCAAGCGCAGGTTGTGCGTGACGAAGGGAAAAAACTTGCAGACAAAACAAAGAAGGAAGGTTATGCAGCAGCAAAAAGATTAGAAGACGAAGCGAAAAACCCGATTGCGAAAGCAGCGGCAAAACCCGCAGCCGAAAAGTTGCGCAAGGAAGCCGATAATTCTGCAAACAAGATTAACAAAGAGGCGAACGACAAGGCAAACAAGATAGAACAGGAAGCACAGAAGCGCGCGAATGATGTTCTGGAAAAATCAAAGTTGAATTAATAATCACCGCAAAGACGCAGAGAAAATAAACTTCGCGCCTTTGCGTATTTGCGGTAAAAATAAAATCAAATGGCAATTTGGAAAACTCCGGCTGACGTTAAAATGCTCAACGAGCAAAGCAAGCATTGCATGCCCGGACACATCGGAATTGAAGTCACCGAAATCGGTGACGACTATGTGAAAGCCCGTATGCCCGTTGACCACCGCACCACGCAGCCCTATGGGTTGTTGCATGGCGGAGCATCGGTTGCGCTTGCCGAATCACTTGGTAGCGTTGCAGGCACATTATGCGTTAATATTTCAGAAGAAGCAGTTGTCGGTTTGGAAATTAACGCGAATCATATTCGCTCTGTGAAAAGCGGTTTTGTATATGGCGTTGCCAAGTCTTTGCACATCGGCAGAAGCACTCAGGTGTGGGAAATCAAAATCACGAATGAAGAAGGCAAACTTGTGTGCGCCAGCAGGATTACGCTGGCAGTGGTGAAAATAAAGTGAGCCTTTCGCATTCTGAATTCAGAGCGCTATTCCCGCTCTTGTTGATAACATTTGCTTTCGTTGCATAACTATTCTCGTCCGATTATTTCTTTTTCCTTCATGTCCTTTCTAAATTTCGGACAAATTTTTTCACCAAAACAACCGCTATGAAAACACAACTTGCAATTTGCACCGCATTTATTCTATTCGTTTTTATCTCCTGTAATAATCAGCAGCAGGCAACTACACAGGCTCCTGTGCCAACATCCGAAGAAGTAAACAAAAAATCTTATCTGGAAATTGTGAAGGCTTTTGAAACCGGAGTTACTGACAGCCTTGGTAAATATGTAAAGGAAAACTCCATTAATCATGGAACGCCTCCGCCCGGAATTACTACAACGGGTTTACAAGGACTTAAAGACAGGATTGCAATGTACAGAGCGTCATTTCCTGATATGAAAATGACGTTTCACCATGTAGTTGCTGATGGCGATATGCTGATGGCACACGCCACATGGTCAGGAACAAACTCAGGACCTTTTATGGGCGGACCTTCAACAGGAAAAACAGTTGCCAGTGAATTCGTTTACATCCTCCGGTTTGAAAACGGTAAAACTGCCGAGCATTGGGAAGTGGAAGACAACTTGGGATTTATGATTCAGATGGGGCTGATTCCCCCACAGGGAGATGCGCCCGCTCCTGCAAACCATCCTACTTATGATTGGAATGCAACTGTTGCGAATGATTCCGCAAAGGAAGTGCAGATGAAGGCAAGCTATACTGCCATGATGGCGATGATTCAAGCAGGCGACCTTTCAACGCTTGACCAATATCTTGATGCTGATTTTAAAGAACACATGAAAGTACCCGGTGTTGCTGTAGCAGATGGCATAGAAGGCGCAAAACAGATAATGGCAATGTGGAAACAGGCTTATCCCGACCTGAAAGTAACAATTAATAAAGTGGCTGCTGAAGGAGATATGCTGATAGCTTACTTTACAAGCGAAGGTACATTTGCAGGCGGCATCCCGGGATTGCCGGCTGAAGCAATAGGAAAGAAAGTGAAAGCGGACGGAATAGATATTATTCGTTTCAATGCAGAGGGAAAGGCTGCGGAGCACTGGGATTTGACCGACCACTACACGGAAATGATTCAACTCGGTTTACTTCCTGACCCCGCTGCGAGCGCTCAGCGTACCGCGAACTAACACGATTCTGTTTCTAAACAAAAAAGCCTTCTGAAAATCAGAAGGCTTTTTTATTAGGGGATTATAAGGAATTACTTTGCGGCTGCAACTGGAGCTCGTTGATCTTCTCCGTAGCTCCTCTTTTCTTCAATTCTTGACTTCTTGCCTCTCAGGTCGCGTTGATAGAAGATACGCGCACGTCTCACCTTGCCTGATTTATTTAATTCAATGCCGCTGATATTTGGGGAATAATAGGGAAATACTCTTTCTACGCCAACACCATTGGATATTTTACGCACAGTAAATGTTGCAGTAAGCCCGGAGCCTCTTAATTGAATCACATCACCGCGAAAAGGCTGAACTCTTTCTTTGGTTCCTTCAATAATCTTGTATTGCACGGTGATATTGTCACCAGCCTTGAATTTGGGGTAGTTTTTAGCCGGGGTAAGCGACTTTTCGATAGATTTTAACTTGTCCATGGCACAGCCGGTTTTGTTGTCGTTTTTAAATTGGTTGGCAAAGGTAATTGTTTTCTGAATAAAATGTAAAAACAGTTTGAAATACTCCGACAGGATAGAAGGATTCCTTAAAACTTGAACCTTACCTGCCCTCTTATTTCGTTGCGCACATTCCCGTCAATTTCATCTAACCCTGAGCCGATAGTTACTTGATTAGAAACATACGCTTGCGCAAAACGCAGCCACAGGTCAATATTGCGCGTTGCCTTGTAGCTCAACACAAGATAAAAGCGCGTGCCTTTGTTGTAAAATCCCGGAATAGAATAAGAGTAGAGCACATCATCTTCATAAGCATACACGCGCGAATCATAGCTCTTTGTATCGAACAATGCGAAGCGCGCAGAAACGCTTAATGGAAAACCCAGCGCTGAATACGTTATATCCTGAAAAATCAGATACCCGTTTTCTTTTTCACCGTCATTAAAAATCACATACTCAAAGCGGTTTTCAAGAGTGATGGATTCCGAAACTTTGTAACGCGCATTAAAGCGGATGTTTTGCTTGTTTACATCCGCAAGTACGTCTAATTTGGAAGTATTGCCCGGCTCGTTTTCCTGTTTCGTTTCATTTTTATAGCGACCGTAGAGTTCAATTTTTTTTGTCGGCTTCCACGTTAGTTGCGCAAGGAAGTCAATGCCGTTTGAAGGCGCGTCCACCTGATAGCGCAGCCACGGAAATTTAAAATAATCAATGTAGGTATCTAACTGAATTTTCTTGAACGGCTTTAGAGAGATGCCTGCATAAATGCCCTGTTCATTAAAAGGATTGCGCGATTCGCCAAACGGATTTGCGAAAAAACTGAAGTAATCTTTTTGGTAATAGCGATACGCAACGCTGATATCCACCTTTGGGTCAAGGCTGGCGATGAAGCCGTACAGCATGGCGACTGACCAGTTGTTGCGCAGCGCAACTTCACCGAAGAAGTAAAAATTCTTAATCAACAGCGCGTAATCCATGCCGAAGTTGGTGAGACGGTCGCCTGAAAATTGAAACTGGTTGTAAGGAGAAGTATTCGCGCCAAGCGGGAAATCCAATCGCGTGTGCGTGGCAGTGAGCGCAAGATGCGAAGCGCGTTTTTGAAACTTGATATGCCCGCCCGTAATCAGTTGCTTTGCTGCATCTTTATCTTCCAGTTCTGATTCCGTCCGATGCAAGCCTGACTCTTGCAAGGATGTAGCTTGAGAAATAAAGTCATCCTCAAGTGTATCCACCAGCAGTTCAATGTTTGCATCTTTACGGTCTTGCGAAAAGAATCCGGTGATTTCAAAATTGCCCGCTTCGATTGTTGTTCCGATGCCGCGCAAAAAATTGTTTTCATCAACTGAAGTATAAGGCTTCAATGCTTCGCTTGATTTTTTGATATTGGTAACGAATGGACTTTTTCCGAATCCAAAACCCGACCACATAATTAGCCCCTGTCCGAACTTGGCTTCAAAATCGCCCACTGCAATGCTTTTGAAGATGCTTGCATTGCGCACGAATAGATGTCCCGAATAGAAATCATAACCGCGCGGCTGTGTGTCGTGAAAAAATTCTTCGCCCGCATCTTTTTCCGCAGTAAATCCATAGGAAAGTTTGTTGGGAAAATTGTAGCGAAAGCGCGTATAAAATCTTGAAGGATTGCCTGCATAGCGCGTTCCCGTTTCGCCTGAATCAAGCGGAACATAGCCATCCTGCTCTTCGAGAATTTGTGAGTAGCGCAAATACAATTCAAAGTCGCCTTCAAACAACAATTGTTTTATGGACTGAATCTGGTAATCGTCAATATCGCTGCGCACGGTAACAAAAGGCAACATGCGCGTAATTGCATCAACATCCATATATTCCACCGCTTGCAATTCATAGATGCTGATGAAATTGCCAAACTGCTCGCGGTGACGGACAACAGCATCCGCCTGTTCGGGCGACAACAGCCGCAGGTTGGTTAAATCTTCATACGAAGCGCGATTGAGGTTCATCGGCTTTTGATAGAGGTCAACCAATTGTTCAAGAAATGCATCGAGATTAAATGCCGCATCCGTTTCTTCCGAAACGGTTTCTAAAATCTGTGTGATGTCATCACGGATTTCTTCAATCGAAGGTTTTTGTTTGCGCTCTTGCGCCAAGGAAATGTAAGGGAGTATAAATAGGAAAAGCAAATAGAGAAGCAATGAGCGCAAGTCGTTCCCCCTTTTAGGGAGAATACAAAGGGGTAAATCCAATAAAAGCAAATCCTTAAATTTCGGATTACCTCTCTGTGCCTTCCGCCTGAGGCGGAGAGAAGCCTCGCTCGTTGCTTTATTGTTTTCGCGCAAACGCATACGTAAGCGAAAGGTGTGGTGAAACGCCCAACTGCGGATGAAACAGGGAAGCGGCATCAATGGTCAGGTTTTTTAAATACAAACCGATTCCGAATGCGGCTTGAAAGGGATTTGCATTGAATCCTCCGCGCAATGCTAATTTTTCCACCACGCGATATTCCACTCCCGCTTTAAACACGGGCGCGTAATCCAAATCTTTCTCCACCTCAGCAAGTACGGATACTTTTTTCGATGGCGAATAATTCAGCCCGAACCGCATCACGGTGGGAAGTTTTTCATCGGTTTCTTCATCGAGCGTGAGCCTCAACGGATTGTTGATGTGCGCGCCTGCGAGTAATTTTTCAGGCACAAGAAAATATTGCACGCCTGCTTCAAACGTGAAAAGGTTTTTGCTGCCATATTCGCTGATGCGGAAATTCAGATAGTCGAATTGTAGTCCGAATGAAAACCGGTCTCCGAAACTTTTTGCGAACGCAATTCCGATTTTGCTTTCGCTGAAAAGACTTGTGCCGGAGTAATGCACACCCAAGCCAAACACTCCTGTTTTAGTGGGCAACACTGCTGCCGCATCCATCAGCGAGAGTTCTTTCACGAGGAATTTATTTTTTGCCGAAATTCCGAAAGTGTATTTTTTCAAAAAGCCGATGCCCGCCTGATTATTGCTCACCGAAAAAACATCTGAGATTGCTGAAGTGTGATTTCCTAATGCAGAGGAACGCGCGCCTACTGCATCATCAAATGAGCCGGCAAGTATCGAAGGGCACAAGAATGAAAATGCTGTAAATAAAATAATGAAGTATTTCACAATCACTCTTTCGTGGAAAACGTGTTGTCAAAATACAGTTTTCAATTTAAATGACTGGTTAAATTTTCATTTCTCAATAAGAAGTAGCAAAATGTTGGCGCTTACTTACCTCATTTCTTTATCGCCTTTTCTGATAGCGTATTCTTCTAGGCGGCAGCAGTATCTATCGAATAAAAACAACGGGGCGGGTGACATGCTCCCGCACATGCGCATTGGCGTCAACCTAAGACATAAGTTTTATATCATCCCTTCGGGATTTTAAGGTGATTCAATCAATTTATTTCTATAAAAATGTCACTTCTTCAGAGTTAAAATGCAATCAATCCCGAAGTGATGAAATTATTACAGTAACGAAAAAAAGACGGCAACCTAACCCCAAAGGGGTGAAATAAATTTTATGATAATAGAAACACCAAAATCAAAGCACAACAAGGTGTTTAAGTTGAATTATCAAAATTAGGTTGATGCCAATGCGCTCATGCGGGATTCCGGCATTCCTTACTTGCTTTCTGATTATCCCCCAATGTAGCACAAGCACAGTGCAAGTGTCCCTTGATTAGCAATATGATTTAAATGCGTGTTGCCCAGCTCGCTTATCCCAAACTCACGTTTAACTTCTTATATTTGCCTAGCCAAAAACGGAATGCCCGCCCGCGTAATACTTGATAGCAAAAAATTCGCCCTCACCCTTGACCGGCTTTGCTATCAATTGATTGAAAATCACAAAGATTTCTCTGATAGTGTGATTATTGGTATCCAGCCGCGCGGAGTGCCGCTTGCCAACCGTATTCACCAGCGACTGAAAGAAATTCAAAAAGATGCCAAACTGCAATATGGCGTACTTGACATCACGTTTTATCGCGATGATTTTCGCAGAAGGGATGAAGAGCCGACTCCGCGCGAAACGAATATTGACTTTTCTATAGAAGGAAAAAATGTGGTGTTGGTGGACGATGTGCTTTATACCGCCCGCACGATTCGCGCTGCGTTTGATGCGCTGCTGGCGCACGGCAGACCTGACAAGGTGGAGTTGCTCGTGCTGATTGACCGCAGATTGAGCCGTCACATTCCTATTCAGCCAACTTATGTTGGCAAAACGATTGACGCAATTGAATCAGAATATGTGAAGGTAGATTGGAAAGAAGAAGACGGAGAAGATAAAGTAGTGATTTTACCAAAGAAAGATTGATTTGCTAATGTGCCGATATGCTAATATGCCGATGGTTTTAAATGTTCCCCTTCTGGGAATGATTTTGCGGGCGAGCGAAGTCTGCCTTCGGTTGACTTCGGCAGATAAAGGGGATGCGTTGGCAACGAGCGCAAGGCAGGGGGATGAGTACTTAAAACTTAGAACTTAATACTTACGACTATAAAATGAGCGCACTCAGTGTCAGACATCTCTTGGGAATTCAAAACATCACCCGCGATGACATTGAGTTGATTTTATCAACTGCGGATAAATACAAAGATGTGTTGAGCCGCCCGATTAAGAAAGTGCCATCGCTGCGCGACATCACGATAGCCAATCTTTTCTTTGAAAATTCTACGCGCACACGCATCTCGTTCGAGCTTGCTGAAAAACGCCTTTCTGCCGACATCATTAATTTTTCTTCCGCGCAATCTTCCGTAAAAAAAGGTGAAACGCTGATTGACACCGTGAACAATATCCTCGCGATGAAGGTGGATATGATAGTGATGCGCCATGCCAGCGCGGGTGCGCCTGTATTTCTGTCTAAACATATCAAAGCACAAATCATAAATGCGGGCGATGGCACGCATGAACATCCCACGCAGGCGTTGCTTGATGCGTATTCCATTCGTGAGAAGCTAAAGTTGAAATCTTTTAAGGGCGTTCATGTTGCGATTTTCGGAGACATTCTGCATTCGCGCGTTGCGCTCTCGAATATTTTCTGCTTGCAAAAATTAGGAGCGGAAGTGATGGTGTGCGGTCCGCCCACATTGATTCCGAAATATATCGGTGAACTCGGAGTGAAGGTTTCTTATGATGTGAAGGAAGCGCTAAAATGGTGTGATGTTGCGAATGTGCTGCGCATTCAATTAGAACGGCAAAAGAGCCAGTTCTTTCCTTCGCTGCGCGAATACGCAATTTATTATGGCATCAACAAGGCATTGCTCGACAGCCTGAATAAAGACATCGTCATCATGCACCCCGGTCCAATCAATCGTGGTGTTGAACTTTCATCGGATGTTGCGGATGACCCAAGTCGCTCGATTATTCTCGACCAGGTAGAAAATGGCGTAGCCGTGCGCATGGCAGTGCTATATCTGCTTGCAGGAAAGATTAGCGAAGCATAGATTTTATTCGAAAATCATTTCGACAAGATCTTCATTTTTCTCCTCTGATAAGTCCGATAGAATTTTTATTTTGCGGCATAATTTTTTTAAAAAATGAAAATAATCCGTTTTGAAATTCAGGTAGAAGAAGTGGAAGACATCGTCCGCGAAATTGAAGTGAAGCCTGCGCACACGTTCAAAGATTTGGGCGATGCAATTCTACAGGCGTTTAACATTAAAGCCACGCGGGGCGCATCGTTTTTCACCTGCAACACCAAGTGGCAAAAGCTCAATGAAATCACGCTCGGCAAAGAAAGCCGTTTTGAAAAACCCATTAACGGACTGAAAAGCTCCATTGAGAAAGTATTGAAAGAAACTACGCGCTTCAGCTTTTATTCCGAAGACGTTCCGCAATTCACATTTATGATGGCGGCTGAAGAAAAAGAATCGAAAGCCGACCCCAAAAAATTCCCGCGCATCGCAAAGTCAGTAGGCAGCTTGCCCGGTCCGTCATCAAAAGCTTTTACCGACAGCATTTTAGATGATTTCAGCAAGCAAACTGGCGAAGTGTATGACGAGTCTGACAGCGACCTTACCACTACGGATAAGGCGTAGTTGTTTTCCTTCTCAATGAAGAAAACGCTCCTTGTTATTATTGGTCCCACCGCCATTGGCAAAACCGAACTCGCCATTGAACTTGCGCAGCATTTCAATACTGAAATTCTCTCTGCCGATTCCCGCCAGTTTTATCACGAACTGAATGTTGGCGTTGCGCGTCCGGGTGAACAGCAACTAAAATCAGCGCAGCATCATTTTATCGCTTGCCGCTCGGTGCGCGAAGAATATAATGCGGGCGAATATGAAAAAGACGCGCTCGCATGTCTGGAGAAAATTTTCAGCAAACAGGATGTCGCTATTCTTATTGGCGGCTCCGGATTATATGTTCGCGCAGTGTGCGTTGGATTTGATGACTTGCCGTCCGGTGATGAATTAATTCGCGAGCAGCTGGAGAATGAATTAAAAGAAAAAGGATTAAATCATCTTCAGGATGAATTGCAAAAAGCCGACCCTGAATATTTTAAAACTGCAGATATTCAAAACCCGAGAAGGGTAATGCGGGCATTGGAAGTTTATCGCAGAACGGGCAAACCATTTTCTGCGCATCACACGCCTGCTAAAGCAACGCGAAATTTTCACATCCTGAAAATCGGGCTGAATACTGACAGAAAAATACTTTACGAGCGTATTAATCAGCGCGTGGATGTGATGTTTCAAAACGGTTTGGAAGAGGAAGCGAAAGCATTACTTCCACTGCGTTCATGCAAAGCGATGCAAACGGTAGGCTATCAGGAATTATTCAATTACTTTGAAGGCAAGATAGACAAGCAAACAACAATCAGCCTTATCAAACAGCACACGCGCAATTTTGCAAAACGCCAATTGACATGGTTCCGAAAAGAAAAAGACATTCGCTGGTTTGATTCGAATTCTGAGCAGGAAATCATTGCGCACATCAACTATGAAATAGCAAAAACATGAAACCGCTCATTGAAGATATTATCAACCGCTTTGGCGGCAGGATGCCCGGCAGCAGGCAAGAACGGGATGCGCAATTGTATTTGAAAAGCCTGCTTGAAAAATTCTGCGACTCTGTGCGTGTCCAGGAGTTCAAAACTCCGGTGCATTCAATGTTTGGCTCGCTGAAAATTTTCTGCGTGTTGTTTTACGCAAGCATTTTTTTATTTCAATTTAACCACACCGCATCGCTTGTTTTATCGCTCATGAATTCCATTCTGTTCATCGGGCATTTTGTGATTTACCATCGCTGGCTTGATTTTCTTTTTAAGAAACATGATTCACTGAATATCATTGGTGATGTGGAGCCGCTTGAACATGCAAGCGCCACGGTGATTATTTCGGGACACATGGACAGTACACTGGAATTTATCTGGTGGTATCGCCTGAAAGATTTCGGAGTGGTATTAACTGTTCTCAGCGGATTTCTCATCGCGCTGTTTCCGCTCGTGAGCGCGCTTGCTCTCGTTCAGCAGTTTGCTGGATGGAATTTTTCGCTTGCGCAATATGCGTGGTGGTGCTTTACGCTTGCCAGTCCAATTACGCTTGTCTTCTTCAACATTCACGGAAAAAACGCGGTGCAGGGCGCGCAGGATAATCTCTCAGGAATTGCGGTAGCTGCCGAAGTGGGAAAATATTTTTCACAACATAAGCTAAAGCATACTCGTGTACGCATTGTCAGTTTTGGTTGTGAGGAGCCGGGGCTGCGTGGTTCTGATGCCTATGCAAAAACATATCGTGAAGAGTTGAAACGCGAAAATGCAGTGTGCATCAATCTTGATGGAATCAAAGACGCAGACAAACTCACCATTGTCACCGCAGAGCCGATGGTACTTGCGAAATACAATCCTTCAGTGATTAAAAAATTAGAAGTGGCTTTTCAAGATACTAGCGTTCCGTATCTGAAAAAAGCGGTTCCGTTTGGCGCGACAGACGGTGTGAGTTTTGAGCGGCAAGGAATTCCAGCAGTTTCCATCATAGGGATGTCAACGGAAAAATTAGACCCCACGTATCACACGCGGCTTGATATTCCAGAATACGTTGACCCGCAAGCGCTTGAGTTTACTAAAAATGCCGTAGTAAAATTTATCCAAACGCTGGATGCGTAACCTTGATAAGAAATAAGTTTCAGCATTTGAAACCTGTTTAACGTGGATGCTGTTAAAAGAAAAAACTTTCACGATGAAATACCCTGCATTCATTATTTTCTTCACGTTTTCAGCATTCAATTTTTCCTGTGCGCAAAACAGCATTCAACCTAAAGAGAAAGAGACACAATCACAAACCACTGTTTCGGATAGTGAAGTGAAATCAAACAAAGAATGGAAAAAGTCATTGACGCCCGAACAATACTATGTGACGTGCGAAGGCGGAACCGAACAAGCCTTCACGGGTAAATATTGGGATTTTCATGGCGATGGCATGTATCACTGTGTACGTTGTGGTGAGCCACTTTTTGATTCGAATACCAAATTTGATTCCGGTTCGGGTTGGCCCAGCTTCACAAATCCTGTTGAACAGAGCGGGGTAGGGGAAAAGGAAGACGCAAGCTATGGCATGACGCGCATTGAAATCGTGTGCAAGAAATGCGGAGCGCATCTGGGGCATGTGTTTCCCGATGGTCCTGCGACCACGGGAATGCGTTATTGCGTGAATTCGATTTCGCTGGATTTTAAAGAAAGAGTGAAGTAGTTACTTCGTCTTCTTACTTCGCTTCTCCAAATCCTGAATAATCAGAGGCAACTGCTCCGGGCTGAAACGCTTTGCGAGAATCTTTTTGTTTTCATCCAATAGCAATACAGTGGGCGTACTATTGATGTCATACGTTGCGCGGAAATTATCCTGCAAATACAAGTCGGCAGCGTTTATCCAATACAGCAAGTCATAGTCCTTAATGAAGTTTGTCCACTCAGCGCGGTCTTTCGGGTCGGTGCTGAAAATGGGATTCTTGTTCGGGTCATATTCACCCTTGTGCAGGTGCATGGTTGGCGCAGCATACACTTTGAAATCAATGTGCAACGTGTCCACAATTTTCTTGTAAGCCTGCACCATCTGCGGTGTTTCTTTTTTGCAATGCCCGCAATCGGGGTCGTAGAAATAGAGCATCATGTATTTTGCTTTCACGGAGTGCATGGGAATCACGTTGTTGCTTGTGTCACGCAGATTCATATTCGGGGCAACGCTATTGCAGAGGGTGGGCTTCAGTTTTTTAGCGCGGTCGGTAATCCGGAAAAGGTCATCTTCTGCTGTCCATTTTGCATCGCCTTTGGCGTAATATTTTTCTACCAGATGCACATATACCGCTTCCATGCACATGATGTTTGATTTCGCATAATGATTCAGCAAAGAGATGAGCCAATACTTGAACATCTCTTCATTCGGACGGGATTTTTCAAGAATAACATCACAGTAAACGCTGATTGAATCAGGATGCTGCGGCACTACTTTTTCAAGATACGTCATCACCTTGTTATGGAAAGTAGGCGTGCGCAACATGCGGTCGTCTGTGAAATCCATGTTGTAGAAATAATGCGCCTTGTAGAATTTATATTGGAACATGGAATCAATCTCGTTTCCGTTTGCATCTTTGGGCGAATCGGGTATCTCTACTTCCTCAAGGCTTTTGAGAAATTTTCCATAAAATGAATTGGGATTATTCTGCAAGATGCTTTTGCGCTGCGCCATCACCGCATCGTCAAGCCCCTGCAATTTCTTTTTTATCTCGGCTTTCTTCGCTTCATCAGCGCCAGCCTGCTTCATCTCCTCGTCAAACAGTTTGCGTTCTTGTTGCTTTTGCCCGATGAAGGCGATGTCGTCATAAAAAACTTTGTTTTCCACCGAGCCGGTTGACTTAAAATTTTGCTGATATGCCGTTGTATCATTTTCGATGGAGAAATTCTGCTCTGCCGCTGTCACGATGATTTCGAAATAGGATTTGTTGGGATAGACAATCAAATAAAAACCGCCCTGCAATGCCTCATCACCTTTAAAGGCACCCATGCCTTTTTCATCCAGCGCGGTGGTGTCCTTCATGTATTGCTTATCGCCAAAATGATAGGCGAGATAGATGGTGTCGTTTTTCAGGTTGGCAACATTCACCTTGATATTGTAGCCTGATTTGGTATCTGCAAAAACAGCAGACGCGATAAACAACAGGCAAGAAATGCAGGATAAAATTTTCCTCATGCGCATGATTTTTTAGGTGGTCAAAGATAAGATGTTATACGAAGGCTGCCAGTATCTCAGCAAACAGCGTTGTTAAAATTTGCAAAAACCATTCCCGCATTCAAGTCTTCAATTTCCTTTCAAACTCCATTTCTATTTCATTAATTTTGGCGACCCTCTAAAAATGCCGAAGTGGTGTAATTGGTAGCCACGCACGTTTCAGAGGCGTGTGGTCGCGAGACCGTGCGGGTTCGAGTCCCGCCTTCGGCACAATAAACAACCCGAAAGCCTTGACCCACAAGGCTTTCAGCTTTTTAAAGACTCTGAATTGTGGCAATTTGTGGCAACTCCTGTATTTCATGATTACAAGCCTCCTACATTATACGATGCGGGCGGAAACACGCGCAGTCGTTGGTACGTGGAGTGGTACGGCTTTGATTCGCGGAAAAATAAACGGGTCCGCTTTAAGAAAGCAATCCCGCTAAAATTCAAATCCTCTGCTTCACGCTATGCGTGGGCAAAGAGTTTCATTGATCAGATTAATTCCGTTGCTGCAAAAACAGGCGGCAAATTTTATACGCGCAGTAAGGTTGTTGTTGAATCTTATTCTGTTGGACAGATTGTGTCCAAAAGCCTTAAAATAAAAAAGCCGCAAATCAGTGAGCGCAGCTTGCGCGATTATGAGAGCATCGCAAATAGGCTGCTCAATTTTATTGGTAAAGAATCATCTGTTTGCTCGTTCACGAAAGAACGTGCATTGGATTTTTTAAACGTGATGCAGCGCAAACGCGGGTGGAGCAACAAGACCAGGAATAATACGCTGCATGTGCTGTGCGCTATTTTTATGCCCGTGGTGAAAGATGGGACGCTTGCCGTGAATCCATTCAGCGGCATTGAGAGCCTGTGCGAAACTGTTGGTGATAGGCGAACCCGCCTTTTACTACTGCGCAGCGTGACGCGCTCCGTATGGTGTATGCCGCCCATTTTTCGGAATTGCTGCACATCGCTACTTTTTTGTATTGCCTATTAATTCGCCCGATTGAGTTGATGCGGTTGCAGCGCAAGCATCTTGATTTCAAAAACAAGATTGTGCGCATTCCGGGCATTGCTTCAAAGACTGATTTTGCAAGGCATCCGAAAATAGCGCAGGTGTTTTTTGATTTTTTGATTGTGAATAATTACGAAAGCCTGCCTCCGCATTTTTACTTGTTTGGTGATATGCTGAAGCCTGCTGCAAAAATTACGTTGCATGAGGACAGGCGCAAGCGCATGATGGAAAACATGCACCTGAAAGTTTGCAGGATGTTGCGCAAAATAGGAATTTTCTTTGAAGTCAAACAACGCATGTACTCATGGAAGAGTACCGGAGCGATTGACCTTTTCCGTGCAGGCGTGAAGATGAAATTTATTCAGATGCAGAGTGGGCATACTTCAATCGCCACTACTGAAATTTATCTCAAAAGTTTAGGAGCGATGGATCCGGATTATGAAAACGAGTTGAATGAAAAGCAGACTTCCTTATAGGATGGCGGTGCAGTTTTCACCATTTCATCTTAAACAGGCGGAAGTAAGCAGCCGGTGAAATGATGTGAATTTTATTGACATTCTTCATATTCAGCAGCAGTTTGTCGCTGGTGACGAGGTAATTTGATTTCACAGTATAGGCAAGGTCAAACAGAAAGTTGTCTTTTGCATCAGCCGTGCGGTCAAAGCGTTTATCAATGCTCACATTCATGGTGGTTTCCTGAAAAAAGCGCAGATGCTTGTCGGGGTTGGCGATGTTTTTCCGAAAATAAGCATCTTCAAAAAGATGCCTGATTATTTCCTGCTGCAATTCAGGGCACGAATAAACGAGCACCTCCTTTTCGGCAAGCAGGTCTATGAGATTTTCTTTATTGGAAATGAAAACGGAAAGCCAAACGCAGGTGTCAATAACTGCTATTTTTTTTCCATTTCTTGCGGTTGTTGCGCACCATTTCGGCAAGCTCATCATCGGTGGGCTTCTTGCCGGGCCTCACGCCTTTCTGCATCTCGCGGTAAAGCGACTTCAGGTCGTCTTTTTTCAGATTCAACAACAGCAGGTGCTGCTGTTCGGGCGAAAGTTTTTCGACTTCTTTGACAATAGCCGCGAGCTTGTCATTCAGGGTTAATACAACTGCCATGATGAAGGAAAGTTACTGAAATTTGTTTGCGAGGGACTTCTCCTTATCAATCATGCCTTTTCTTTGTCCGTTCTTTCAGTTCGCTATATCTTCCCGCATCTTTAATTATTCCTTTCAACTGCTGCACGGTAGGATGTAGACCGTCTTTGGCGTTTTTTTTCTTTTTCATCTGCACTTTTCTTTGTTCATGCAGCAAGTAATATCTGCGCGGAGATTCCCAGCTTGCGGTGCATGACACGCATCACCTCAGCGGTGAGGGGTTTCCTCTTACTGAGTAGTTGCGAAACATAGCTCTTACTGCCCAGCAGCGGCACTAAATCTTTGTTACTCCAGCCCTCTTCCTGCATTTTCAACTTTAATACCGCAATCGGGTCGGGCATCGGCACCGCATGGCGCTTGTTTTCATAATCTTTGATGACAAGCAACAGTAAAGCTAATTCATCCCCGTGGGGCGTGTTGGGGCGGGCGGCAAATATTTCGTCAGCGCGTTTGAGGGCAGCGGTATATTGACGCTCGTTCTTAATAATCGCTACGTTTTTCATGACTTTCTTTTTTTGATGAACTGAATTTTTTCCACGTTGACTTTATCATATTCCTTGTGTGTTCCAAACCATTTTACCTGCACGCTCTTAAAGAGAAAATTACACCGCACCACCAGCCTGTATTTGTTTCCGCAGAGATGAAACACAGCTCTGTCGTCACCCACCACGCTTGCGTTGGCATAGGTCTGTTTCAGTTCGTTGAAATTTTTAAAGTTTGCCTCGGCAATTTCGTGATACCATTTCTGCAAAGCCGTCTTTGCCTCTGGATATTGCTTGCCATACTCATTCAGCGTTCGTGTTGCAATAATGTTAAACACCCTGCAAAGATAATGAAAGTTTACTTGTAGTGAACGGCTTGCGTAGGGCAAATCCCGCATTAATCATAGCCACAGCTACGTGCAGCGTGGGTGGCGAAGGCAAGGATTTTCGGAAAAAAAGTTATTCCCGTCAGGGCATCATGACGGGCTAATAACTTTTTTTCCGAAAACTTGCACGTCCTTGCCTTCGCTGCGTCCGACAAGTATTTCAGACGTATTAAAACGAAAAATTAAATAACGAACCTTGTAAAAGTCAATTGGTTTCCTTTGATAAATAACCGGACAATAGTAATTCTAATTTTTACCCCTGATTGAAAAGTGTATGGTTCAGGAAATGAGCTTCTCGCGCAGCATAAACTCCAATTGTTCGTTCGTGCGGGTGAGTTTTGAAATCAACTCTTTCCTTTCTTTATTTCTAAGATAAACGCGATAGCCATCTTCAATTGCTTCGATTAACTCTTCGTTTTTCCAGGGCTTTGTGATATAACTGTAAATATGCGTTTTATTCACTGCATCAATCACTGCTTCAATATCAGAATAGCCGGTGAGCAACATTCTTACCGGGTCAGGATATTTTTCAAGAATTGATTCGAGAAATCCTACGCCTTTCACACCGGGCATCCGCTGGTCTGTAATAATAACATGAATGTCTTCTTTGTCGAGGATGTCTGTTCCCTCTTGCGCAGAGGATGCGGTAAAGATTTGAAAAAGCTGACGAAAGTTTGCCTTGAAAGCGACAAGATTGTTGACTTCATCGTCAACATAAAGAACCTTGATTTTTTGCTCAGACATTGTTGGTTGTCTTTTAATGATTAGGAAAACGCATTTTAGTTTACGGGAAATACATTTTAGTGTTGCGATTTATTCTGAACTATAGTCCCCAATTCCTGTTTCTTACCGCTAACTTATGAAAGAAATTCATTCTTTCAGTATTTTTTTACGTAAATCTACGTAACCCTTTGTTGCGTAATGTTCGTAGTTCATAAAAAATGACAGTTTCTTCTTAACTTCCAATGTCCGGTTAGTTAATTTTAGAAAGGAACATCTTTATTTTTCAAGATGACTGTGCCGATAACAGGCTTCGCTACCAATAGTTTCACACTATGCTGAAAACCGACCAAGTTCAAATTGTTTTATCCGATGTGCTGAAAAACACGAAAGAATTCAGCTTAATCTACAAACCTTCTTTTTACAGGCTATCTCATGCGGAAGATCGCAATAAAGTATATGATTTGCTTCAGCGTCCCGGCATTAAAGTATCCGATGAGTTGCATGGTCAGTTAAGGGAATTGGTGAAGTCGCAAAATCCAACTTACAAATTCAAGTCTGATGAGTTAGATGATGCAGCGACAAAACATCTCAATAATATTCCTGCTGAAGAATATGGCGTTTGGGTTTATTATCCTTGGCTCAATCACATCATTCATATTCTCGATAGCGAAGAATACCGCGATGTAAGAACGAACCGCAACCAATATAAAATCACACCGGAAGAGCGGGATATTCTCAGCAAAATAAAAATTGGCGTTTTGGGTTTATCGGTTGGACAGGCAGTTGCGATTGCATTGGCGATGGAACGCAGTTTTGGGGAGCTTAGAATTGCCGATTTCGACATACTGGAATTGTCGAATCTCAACAGGATTCGTTCAGGTGTACAGGATTTAGGATTGCTGAAAACAGTTTCTACTGCACGACAAATTGCGGAAATTGACCCATATCTCAATGTAAATTGTTTTCACGAGGGTATCACCGAAAGAAATCTCGATGCTTTTTTCTTAGAGGGAGGTAAGTTGGATATTGTAATTGATGAGTGTGATGGATTGGATGTGAAAATTCTTGCGCGTCATAAAGCAAAAGAATTGCGCGTTCCGATGTTGATGGAAACTAGCGACAGAGGAATGCTGGACGTAGAGCGGTTTGACTTAGAGCCAAACCGTTCTATCATGCACGGGTTGATTGACCATCTTGACTTGAATCCGCAGAATCTGAAAGGACTTTCAAACGAAGAAAAAATTCCTTACATCATTCCAATGGTTGGTTTGGATACGATGTCTGATAGGTTGAAAGCATCCATGCTTGAAGTGGAACAATCAATAACCACATGGCCACAACTTGCATCAGATGTGATTCTTGGAGGGGCAGTTTCAGCAAACGTATGTCGCAGGATTGCTTTGAATCAATTTCAGACTTCGGGAAGGTTCTTTGTGGACATGAATGAAATCGTAAGCGAGAAAAATATTTTTCAGTTTAAAAAGGAAGAAGGTTTAGAAGAAGTTGTTGCTGCACTGGAGGTTCAAGAGAAGATGAATATTCATGTGCTCAGTGTTGATGCGAATCAATTAGAATTAGAGAAAGTGCAGGTGAATGCGTTGGTGAAAGCTGCAATCAGCGCGCCTTCCGGTGGCAATAGCCAACCATGGAAATGGGTGTATGAAAACAAAAACCTTTATCTGCTTTTAGATAAATCTCGTGCTGCGTCATTCTTGGATTTTGAAAGCGCAGGCGGTTATCTCGGTCTGGGTGCGGCTACTGAAAATCTTATTCTCAAGGCGCACGATATGGGCTTGGAAGTACGTCTGGAAGAATTTCCAGAAAAAGAAAATCCTAACCTCGCGGCAGTTTTTCGTTTTTACATTCACGCATCCTCTGCAAGCGGAAAAGTTGAAACGCATGACTTCGACAACTTATCCGATGCAGTGAATATCAGGCTCACAAACCGCCTGCTGCGAAACCGTCAAAAACTTCCGGCAGAACGATTAAGTAAATTGAAGGAAACAGGACAAACAATTTCAGGCACGGAAATAAACTGGATTGATGAAGATGCGGCAATGAAATCCATCGGTGAATTGATTGCGAAGATTGACCGCATTTTAATCACGCATAAAGACGGGCATCATGGATTTGTTACTGAAATAAGATGGAATGAAGCAGAAGCGCAAGCGATGAAGGATGGAGTTGATATAGCAACGATTGATTTATCTGCCGGTGAAGCCGCAGGTTTTCGAATGGCGAAAAACTGGTCGGTAGTGAAAATGCTGAACACATGGAGCGGAGGGAGCGTGTTTGAGAAAATGTCGCGCAAATGCGTTGCAGGAGCTTCCGCAATTGGGTTAATCACGATGCCGGGTCCCGAATCACATTTTTATTATAATGCGGGTCGCTCGTTGGAAAGAATTTGGCTCGCTGCAAATAAGGAAGGAATTTCCCTGCAACCGATGACAGCATTAACTTTCCTTTTACACAGGTTGATTCATGGAAACGGAGTGGGGTTAGCTCCCGCGAATATTGAAGAACTAATTGCTATCCAAAAAGAGTTTAACGCGATATTCAATTTAAGTAATGGCGCACATCCTGCTTTCCTCTTTCGACTTTTAATTGCAGGAAACCCGAAAGTGAAATCATTCAGAAGACCGGTGGAAGATGTGCTGATTTATAAGAAGTAAAAAATGAACGCCCCGATTACGATACGTGCTTTTCGCGCTGTTGAAGAACCTGAAACCTGCGAACAATTCTTCGAAGGTCATGTGAATGTGCTGCGCAGTTACGGAGTGAACCCCATCAGTTCTGCGAAACGCGAATGGTTTATCAATCCCGCTGTGTATGGATTGATTGCCGAGCAGCAGGGCAAATTTGTAGGAGGAGTAAAAGTGCATAAAGTTGGAGGCAGCCAATGGTTGCCTGTTGAAGAGGGAGTGGGTTATTTGGATGAAAAAATTTTTGATACAGTAATAAAATACGCGCCAAAAGGAGCCGGTGAAGCTTGCGGATTATGGAATGCTCAGGAAGTTGCAGGGATGGGTGTAAGTTATATTCTGTCAAGGGCAATCATTGTATTGTCTTATCATCTTAATATTAAAAGATTGTTTGCCCTTTCATCTGACCATACCATTAACATGTTTCGCGAGTTGGGTTTTCAGGTTATTCGCTCGGTGGGGCAACACGGAGATTTCATTTATCCTTCGCCAGATTATATCTCAAGAGTGATTATCGTAAACGCAGAAACATTGTCAACCGCTACTCCGTACAATAGAGACATCATGTTTTCACTCCGTGAAACGCCCAATCAAATCAGAAAAGAAACAGGACCCAAGGGTGAAATTGAAATTCACTACCAGCTTCACCCTTCCAAATGGGATGAAATATCTCATAGACAGTTGCAATTGGCAACTGCTGACAAAAAGCACGTATAGCCGATTACCAATAATTTTTTTTCTTCTCGTATTCGCATTCTTTTCCTCTGCCCGCGCTGAAGCTCCTGTATTTTTGTTTGACGGCTCCAATATTGAAATAGACGGCAAGCATATCGGGATTCTGGAAGACAAGTCTTCTGAATTAAAGTTGAGCGATGTCATCCGTTCTAACGGGTTTAGCAGCGCGAATCAAGAAATCCCCAACTTGATGATTTCCAAATCAACATTTTGGGCAAAGATTCAAATCACAAATAAGTCGGAGGATGAACGGTTATTCATTGAATATCCTTACCCGATAGTTGACCATGCGGATTTATACACAGTACTGCCTGATGGCAAAATCTCATTGCAGGAATTGGGAGAGAAAATTCCAATCAATAAGCGAAAATATCGCTCGCCTTCATTTGTTTATGATTTACATATCCCGATAAATCAAACGCGAACAGTCTTTCTGCAGATAAAAAACACCCAGCAGATAATGCTTCCATTAAAGGTGGGAAATGCGGAAGCAATCTTTAACAGCGTTTCAAGAAAAGATATTTTTTCAAGCATTTATGCAGGCATTATCGTGGTAATGTTTCTATATAATCTTTTCATTTTTTACGCAACGCGCGACAAAAGCTATGTATATTATTCAGCATACATTCTGTTGGCGGGAATAACGCATATCAGCCATCATGGATACACCTACAAGTTATTGTGGCCCGGTTCGCCTTTACTTGCTGAGTGGAGTGTCGCGTTGTCTCCTGCTTTGGTAGGCATAGCAGGCGCGTTGTTCGTGCGGGATTTTCTTCAGACAAAAATTTACTCGAAGAAATTTCACAGGTTTTACGATGTCTTATTGGTTCTTTACGTTATTTGCATTTCTCTCTTTTTTTTAGGCTTCAAGCAATTCAGCTATCAACTTTCGCAGGCAACAGCAATGGTTTTATCTGTAGCCATCATTACTACTTCCGCAGTTGTAGCGCGAAGAGGATACCGTCCGGCTAAATATTTTTTCTATGGTTTCACGGTTTTTCTTTCAAGCCTCATCATCTTTATCCTGAAGGATTTTGGATTGTTTCCTTACAATGAATTGACGGTTTATTGTCTCGAAATAGGTTCTTCCGCAGAGTTGATATTGCTTTCTTTCGCGCTTGGCGATAAGATAAATATTCTGAAAAAAGAAAAAGAGGATTCGCAGGCAAAAACAGTGGAAGCATTGCGTGAGAATGAACGCATCATGCGCGAGCAGAATGTGATTTTGGAATCGAAAGTAAAGGAGCGAACGCATGAATTGCAAAAGTCAAACAGCGATTTAAGCGTTGCAATTATGGATTTAAAAGAAGCGCAGTCGCAACTTGTGGATGCCGAGAAGATGGCATCACTTGGTCAGTTGACTGCGGGTATCGCGCATGAAATTAACAACCCCATCAACTTTGTTGTGTCCAACATCAATCCGCTAAAAAGAGATATTGACGACATCTTGCAAGTGCTCGCCAAGTACGCTGAAATAAAAGACGCAAACGATATTAACGGCAAGTTGAATGAAGTAAACGAATTAAAGGAGCAGTTAGACCTCAGCTATGTAATGGAGGAAATCAATTTACTGTTGAAAGGCATTGATGACGGAGCAAACCGCACTGCGGAAATTGTGAAAAGCCTGCGTACTTTTTCAAGATTGGATGAAACGGATTTGAAAAAAGCGGACATCAATGAAGGAATAGAATCAACCTTAGTGCTTTTGAATAGTTCCTCTGCGCATGGAGTAGAGTTTGTAAAAAAATATGAGGTGCATGACCCGATTGAGTGCTATGCGGGAAAGCTGAATCAGTTGTTTATGAATGTGCTGAAAAATGCAATGCAGGCGGTAGCGGCAAAACAATATTCACAGCATGAAAAGCCGATGATTACCATTGTAACAAAAGATTTGCAGGAAGAGATACTGATCAGTATAAAAGATAACGGCACCGGAATGGACGAAGCAACGCAGGCGAGAATATTTGAACCGTTTTTTACTACAAAAGATGTGGGAGAAGGAACCGGCTTAGGCTTATCTATCGTGTACAGCATCATTGAAAAACATAATGGTTTGATAGAAGTGGAATCACAACAGGGCATCGATACCGAGTTTATGATTTACATTCCTAAGTATCAGTATAAGACAGACGATAAAGAGAAAATAAAAACGCTAAAAGCAGAGCGCAGAAGCAGAATGTTGAAACAGTATAAACGGATAAACAACTAAGCGATGAACTCTCCGAAACCGGCAATATTATATCTTGACGATGAGGTGAATAACCTGACGGGTTTCAAAGCTGCGTTCAGGCGCGATTACACCGTGCATATTGCGAATTCAGCAATAGAGGCTCAGGATATCCTCAGCAAGAATGAAATTCATGTAATTGTCAGCGACCAAAGAATGCCTGATGTAACAGGGGTTCAATTCTTCAAGTCTATTCTTGAAAAATATCCGAATCCGGTGCGCATCCTGCTAACTGGTTATGCAGATATTGAAGCAGTTGTGCAGGCCATTAACGAAGGGCATGTCTATCGTTACATCTCAAAGCCCTGGGAAGAGCGTGATTTGAAATTGGCGATTGATAACGCGCTGAAGTTTTTCAAAACGCAAAATGAATTGCGCATCCGTAACGCAGAGTTGGAAAAAGCAAATGCAGAACTGGAAAAGTTTGTGTACAGCGCTTCCCATGATTTGCGCGCGCCATTAGCTTCTGTGCTTGGACTTACGCGATTGGCTAAAATGGAAAACAATAATCCTGATTGTAACGATTATCTCTCTAAAATCGAAACAAGCGTTGATAAGCTTGACTTGTTGTTGCGCAACATCATCAACTATTATCGTGGCGTGAAACAAGAAGAGCAGCATGTTGAAATTGATTTTCAAAAATTATTTAAAGAAGCGCTTGATAGTTTTGAATATTACGGCAATGCGAAGCAAATCAAATTTTCGGTTGACGTGAAGCAGAGCAATATTTTCAAAGGAGATGAACCGCGTCTGAAAATCATTTTGAATAACATGCTTTCCAACGCGATTAAATACCAGCGCACAGACGAAGGCGAGAAACAGGTTACCTTACATGCTACGGTTGAAAACGGACACGCCTCCATCGAAGTTGGAGATAATGGCATCGGCATCGAACCGGGCAACACGGAAAAAATTTTCATGATGTTCCATCGCTCTACGGAGAAGAACGCAGGCTCCGGCATCGGACTCTATATCGTGAAAGAAACGCTGAACAAACTTTCCGGTTCTATTGCCGTTGACAGTACGCCCGGCAAAGGTTCAAAGTTCATTATTAAAATACCTAACCATCATGACCACAACTAATCAGCCATTAGTGATGATGATTGATGACAACGAGATTGACCTGTTTGTAAACAAAAAATTTTTACGTGTGTCCGGCATCACCGACAACACGATTTCATTTATCTCCGCAAAAGATGCGCTCAATTACATTTCTGCAAATGCAACTACGCCTGAAAAACTTCCAAAACTGATTTTGTTAGATATTCAAATGCCGGAAATAAACGGCTTCCGTTTTTTAGAACTGTTTCAAGATGCGCCTGAAAGCGCACAGCATGAAATGAAAATCATCATGCTTTCTTCTACGCTTGACCCGCTTGATATTGAGAAGGCGCGGTGCAACCGTTTTGTGGTTGATATTTTAAAAAAACCGCTTGACCCCGCTGCGCTGAAAGAGGCGTTGAAAAATCACGCTTGAAAAAGCCACGCACTCCTCAAGCATTAACTACCACCTATTCTTAAATAGTGTTTATGCCTTCACCAACTCCATCACGGTGATTTCGGGCAAGATGCCGATTCTGCCGTGGAAGCCGATGAAGCCGAAGCCGCGATTCACGTAGAGATATTGTTTTCCTTCTTGATAAAGTCCAGCCCATTGCTTGTAGAGATATTGGCTGGGACTCCATTTAATGAAGCCGGGAATTTCAACGCCAAGCTGCGCTCCGTGTGTGTGTCCGGCAAACTGAATGTCAATATCGGGATATTGCTTCAAAATTTCGCCTTCCCAGTGTGATGGATCGTGCGAGAGTAAAAGTTTCACATCAGCAGTTTCGCAGCCTGCGCAGGCTTTGGACATGTTGCCATAGGTGTGGAAGCGCCCGCTGTTGCTCCAGTTTTCTGAGCCGATGATGGCGAGCGTGTCGTTGCCTCTGCGCAAGATGCGGTTTTCGTTGAGCAGCAGACTCCAGCCCATGCCTTTGTGAATTTCAGAAAGCAGTTTCCTGTTTGCCGCTTTTCCGCTTTCTTCTTCTCCGGGCGACCAACGCACATAATCAGCATAATCATGGTTTCCAAAGATGGAATACACACCTTCTTTCGCTCTTATTTTTTCAAACACATCGCTGAAGGCGAGCATCTCTTCAGCGCGGTAGTTCACGATGTCGCCTGTGAAAAACACGAGGTCGGCATTTTCTTTATTAATCATTTCAATGCCGCGTTCCACTTGCGAGCGCGATACGAAGCTGCCGGAGTGTACGTCAGATATTTGAACGATTTTCAAGCCATTAAAACTTTCGGGCAAATGCGGAAGCGCAACCTTCACGCGGTGAATCTTGTAGTTGTAAGCATTGCGCAAAATGCCGTTGATGCCGAGCGCAAGCGGAATTCCTCCGGCAACCATTGCGAGTTGTCCGATGAATTTTGAGCGGGTAATAGGAGGGAGGGGTGAGCCATCAGCGGGCTTGTCGGCAAAGAAGCGCGTTATCCATGCGATGCCGCGAAGAATATCATCAAAGAATACAAAAGGAAGAACGACAATCTTTGTGAGGTAGATGAGCATGATGAAGGAGAACAGATACATCCGCAGTGCGGTGGGCCATTTATCAAACGGGAAGAAAAGCACCGTGGTGAGCGAGGCAAGCGTCAGCACCGTTAGCGACCAATAAATGATATTGATTATTCTTTTGGCGGAAGGAGATAATTCTGATGAGGATGAGCGCACCGCCTGAAACGCATAGATGTCAATAAGCAGCACCAAGCCAGTGACGATGCTATAGAATATAAGAAAGCGGAGCATGGATTATTTGAAGTTTAGAGTTTGAAGTTTGAGGATTTAAATTGTGTTTGTCGAAAAAAAAGGATGCAGGAATCAAACGGAGTCGAAATTAGGCAAGGTTCTATTTACTTTTGAAGAAACAAGATTTAATGAAACATTTGCTGTCGTTTTTAGTTCTGTTTGGCATTTCTTTTTTTGCCTCAGCCCAATTATTGCCTGATGAGGAAAAAGCTCCCACGCTTGCAGACACACTGCGGGGCATGTTGCTGGAATCGCGCGCGTGTTATGATGTGGGCTATTATGAGCTTACGGTGAAAGTGCATCCCGACAGTCAGTTTATTGAGGGTGTAAATATGATGACGCTGCGGGCGACTACCGATTTCACTCAACTGCAATTTGATTTGTTTGAAAACATGCAAATCAAACAAGTGACGTTTGATGATGAAGTGCTCGATTTCCAACGGGCGCACAATGCCGTATTTATCACTACGCCTGCGCTTGTGAAGCAGGGAACCACGCATCACCTGCGCATTGATTTTTCAGGCAAGCCCATCGTTGCGAAAACGCCCCCGTGGGATGGCGGCTTTGTGTGGGAACACGATAAAAACGGCAACCCCTGGATTGGCGTTGCCTGCGAGGGAATTGGCGCGAGCCTGTGGTGGCCCAACAAAGACCATCTCTCCGATGAGCCTGACAGCATGAAGTTGCACATTATTGTTCCTGATTCATTAGTCGCTGTGGGCAACGGGCAACTGATAAGTATTACCGATGCCGCTGCGGGCTGGAAACAATACAACTGGCGCGTGAGCTACCCGATTAATAATTACAACGTGACGCTGAACATCGGCAAATATGCCTACTTCAATGATTCCTACATGAATGAAAACGGCAACCTTGCGCTCAATTATTATGTGCTGGAACACAACCTGCAAAAAGCAAAAAAGCATTTTGAGCAGGTGAAGCCCATGCTGAAATGTTTTGAAGAATATCTTGGCGAGTTTCCCTTTTGGCGCGATGGCTACAAACTTGTGGAATCGCCTTACCTCGGCATGGAGCATCAAAGCGCGATTGCTTATGGCAACGGCTATCAAAAGGGTTACGCGGGTATGGATTTTTCCTACATCGGCTTGAATTTCGATTACATCATCATCCACGAAACGGGGCATGAGTGGTGGGGCAACAGCGTGAGTTGCAGCGACATTGCCGACCTCTGGATTCACGAGGGCTTCTGCACCTATTCAGAAGCGCTGTATGTGGAATGCCTGCACGGGCGCGACACCGCGCTTGCTTACATCAACGCAAAAAAGAATCACGTTGAAAATCAGGAGCCTGTTATCGGCACTTACAACATCAACCGCGAAGGCTCTGGCGATATGTATAACAAAGGTATGCTGCTGCTGCACACCCTGCGCTCCATCATTCAAAATGATAAAGTGTGGTTTAGCATCATTAAAGGCATCGCCACCGATTTTAAATATAAAACCACTTCAACTGCCGAAATCGAAGCCAACATCAGCGAGAAGGCGGGCAGAGATTTGAGTTATTTCTTCAATCAATACCTGCGCCATGCAAAGCTCCCCGTGTTTGAATACAGGCTGCGCAAAAAAAACAAACTGCTCGACTACCGCTGGGTGGCTGATGTGAGCGATTTTAAGATGCCCGTGCGTGTTACCACTTCGCCCAATACATTCAAAGAAATTGAACCCACCACCGCGTGGCAAACGATGAATCTTTGGCTTGGAAAAAAAGATACCTTCCTCGTGGCGGATGATTTGTTTTATATCGAAGTGAAGAAGGTGAAGAACTAACAGCCGCAAGCTGTTAGCCTCAAGCTGCAAGCTGAACTCAGTGTCCCTTCCTGAAATAGCTTGACACATTTTGAGATAAAAAAAACTCAAAATGGAAACACAAAAAACGATCAGCAAAGCAGCAAAGCGGTGGCTCGTCCGTGAGCTACAAGCAGGAAGGATGACATTAGGGGAAGCCTGTGAATATATTTCGGCATACAGTAAAGACCCGCGCTCGATGAATCGATACTGGCAAAAACAATTCGCATCGGAAATTGATTTTACTTTACCGGTGATGACTGAAAAAGAAAAAGCAAAACTGGAAGCCGCACAGCAGCGGATGCGCCAGTTGGAAAAGCAATTGGAGGATGTGCAAATGAAAAACATCGCGCTGGAAACGATGATTGATCTTACCGAAGAAAAACTCAGAATTACCATCCGAAAAAAATCTGGGACCAAACAGTAACACAGCTCCGGCAGTTTTACCCGCAGTATGGTGCGCGGTATTACTGCTCGCTGTTTGGGCGCAGCCGTCAAGGCTGGTATGAACAAACAAAACGCGAAGAACAGCAGCACATGGCAGCAGCCCTCGTGTTGAAATTAGTGCGGGAGATCCGCCAGGATTTTACCGCGAGCCGGAGTGTCCAAGCTGCACTACCTGCTGCGGGAAAAGCTCGCGGCACACGGCATCAAAAGGGGCAGGGATGCGCTGTATGAATTGCTGGGTGAACACGGTTACCTGCTGCGTTATCGCAGGCGAAAACCCTACACCACCGACAGCAATCATCCCTACAAGAAATATCCCAACCTTATCCGTGACATCAAATACCTGACGCATCCCGGACAACTCCGGGTGAGCGACATCACTTACATCCGTTTAAAAGAAAAATTCTGTTACCTCACCGATGCCTATTCACATAAGATTATCGGACATTGCTTGCATCCCTCGCTGCACAGCGAGGGTCCGATCACTGCGCTGCTGCTGGCGGTGCAATCAAAACGGCAAACCACGCTCATTCATCACAGCGACCGCGGCTCGCAGTATTGCTGTGCTGATTACGTGCAAATGCTGGAACACTATCGGATTCAAATCTCCATGACCGAAAAAGGCGACCCGTATGAGAATGCGATTGCTGAACGGGTGAATGGTATTTTGAAAACAGAATTCCTGTTGGAGAAAACCTTTGCTTGCTTCAGTGAAGCACAGCAGGCAGTAAATCATGCGGTGGAAAAATACAACCACATCCGTCCGCACGACAGTTGCGACAAACTCAGTCCCGTGCAGGCACACGATCAAAACGGCTTCCTCCGCAAACGCTGGAAGAGCAAAGCAGACAACGAATTATTAATCACATAAATCAACAAAAATGAAAAACAAAGCACCGCCTGTTCACCACTTTTAGGAATACGAGCCGCAGTTGTCAACTCGTTTCAGGAATAACCGCAACAACCGTAAAGCAAATTCAGGAATACAGTTGACAGGGGTAAATACAAAACAGGAAGAGCAACCAAAGCCGTCAATCCAATTCAGGATTAGCAGCTAATTCTGTCGGGTGTTTCAGGAACAAGAAAATGATTTGTAACATTGGTTCAGGATTATCCGCAAATCCTGTAAAACACTTTTAGGAACTACCTCAAAAAGTGTCAAGTTCTTTTAGGAAGGTTCAGTTTCTTTGACAATTGCAGTTTCCTCTTTTACAATAGCGATTGTTTCTTTGCCTACGGAGCTACTGTTATCTGGCTGATGATTTTCTACTCAGATGAATCCCCTACGGGGAAATCAAAAATAGAAATATTGTCTTCTCCTTTAACTCCGCAGGAGGTGGGCAGTAAATTAATTTCCCTCTCAACTCCATAGGAAGTTGAACAGCATATTAATTTTCCTTTCAACTCCGTAGGAGTTCAATAGTAATAGCAAACGGAATCGAAAATGTTTTAGCTCCGTAAGAGCGATATTGAACATAGACACCACTACCCTCCTGACGAGGGCGCTGCGAGTACGAGTGTTAAAGAAATGAGGGAAGTACGCGCCAAATAATCAATTAGGAATTGGGAATTAGGAATTACGAATTAAAAGCAATTCCAAATTATGAATTCGTATTTGGAAGATTTTTCGGTCGCAGAGCCTCCCTCAGAATGACGGAAGGGAAATCAATTCGCCATCAGCGCGTTGAGCCGCTCCACTGCGGCATTGCGCACGAAGTCAATCTGGTCGTTGCGGATGATATCATAGAGTGCATCTTTGTCGGTGATGCGCTCCAGCGCGGTTTTGCGCACATACATATCGGAGGCTTCGAGGGCGAGTTCTTTCAGGAATTTGGGTTCTTCAATTTTTTCAACGGCAAGTTTGCGCACATATAAATCCTGCGCCTGTCGCGCCACTTTGCACAGCGTGGCGGCATCGGTGAGGCGGTTTACGGCAGTTTTGCGCACATAAAGTTCTTCGGCTTTCATCGCCACATCGGCAAGCGTGTTTTGGTTGAGCACCATCCACACGGCAAGGTTGCGAATATATTCATTAGGCGATTTTTTGGCGACATCGGCAAGGATGCGCTGGTCGGTGAGTCGCTCAATGGCTTCTTCTTTTAGCTCGCTGGTGCAGTCGCTGAAAATAATTTCTTTCAACACCTGCTGGTCGCTGATGCGCTTCACCGCGCAGAGGCGAATGTTCATGTCTTCATCATTGCGAGCGGTGTCGGCAAGCATGGCATCATCGGTAATCTTGCGGATAGCGGTTTTGCGGATGGAGAACTCGTTTGCGTTGCGCGCAATTTCTTTCAGAATCAATTCATCAGTGATTTCCCACACAGCGGTGTTGCGCACTTCCACATCTTCATCATAAAGCGCGATGCGGGCAAGCACATCCTGGTTGGTGATTTTCTCCACAGTCGCCTTACGTACTTTTTTATCTTTCGCATTCATCGCCACATCTTCCAGCACGCTCTGCTCGGTTATTTTTGATTTGTCGTTGCGCGTGCCGTTGCTGAATTGTTCGGTTTGCTTGCGCTGGCGCAGGGCGTAGCGCAGGCTTTCGTCTTTGGTGTTTGCGAGCAAATCATCAAGAATGCCGATGTCGGTTAATTTGCTGATTGCCTTGCGCTTAATCATTTCCGCCTCGTTGCTTCTTACAATCTCAGCGAGCAGGCGCTGGTCGGTGATGGAATTGATGGTGAGCGAACTTTCGAGCAGTCCGTTTTCAACAGGTTGTGCTTCTGCTTCGGGCAGCGAGGGGGCAGCGTATGTCATTTCTTTTGTTTGGGCTTGTTCGGTTTCAAGTTCTTGTTCGGGGTCTTCAAGAATTGGGGTAGATACAGTCATTTCGGGTTCGGGTAAATTTATTTTTTTTCGGGGCTTCGGATCTTCTTCCTGCGTTTCTTCGGCTTGCGGTTCATGCACAATTACTCCGTTTTCGGCAATCACCATGGGGCTGTCGTTCTTTTCTCTTATTTTCAGTTGGGTGAAAAATTCTGATTTTGCTTTCGGGTCTTTCAGCTTGAGGAATGCGATGTAGCGTACGCGCTCGTCTTTATCATTGCTGGCGATGCGGGCGAGTGTTTCTTTGTTTTTGATTTGCCATGCCGCCATCTTGCGCACCTCAATATTTTCGTCATGCTCCAGCACGGAAAGCAGAATTTCGAGGCGTTCGGTTTTTTCAATCGCAGCAATGCGCACTTCAGGAAAGGGATCGTTGAACGCGATGTCGGTGAGCGGCACCGGGTCTTTTATTCTTTTCACGGCAGCAATGCGCACATATTTATCACTGTCGGTTTTTGCGATGCTGATGAGCAGTTCCTTATTCTTCACCTTCTTCACCGCAGCGAGCCGCAAATATTTACTATAGCTGCACGTGGCAATCACTTCGAGCAGCTTTTCACTTTCAATTTTTTCGACATCATCAAGGCTGATGTTTTCGCGCATGTCTTTGAGGTCTTCTTTCATTTGCAAATCAGTGATGCGCTGGCGGGCTGCAATGCGGACGATAGGGTCGGCATCGCCTTTCGCCATTTTGAAAAGGGCCTTCTGGTCTTTCACATCCTGAAGGACAAGCAACTGCGCATCGGGATTGCTGCTAACCTTAGGCTTGGAAGTAAAAATGTCAGTAATATTCATAATGGAAGAATAGGTTTACCATCGGGTGACACTCTTCGCATTCACAGGCACAATTTTACTTTTTACCTTCTATCTTTAGCTTTGAGTTTTACACGATACGCATAGAGTACGTCTGTTAATTCAGACGCGGGTTATGTTTGGAGTTTAAAGTTGTAAGACCCCGTAGGGGTCACATATTAGTAGACACGGGTGTAAACCCGTGGTAAAAAAAACACAACCCCCATCCGCGACCCGCCTTAGCGGAGGGTATTAAATCTTAAAATCAAATGAATCCAATTTCAATAACTGCGCTTCTACTGTTCAGCATCCTGCTTGCCTCCTCGCAAGAAACTGATGCTGAATTTATTTTCCACATCAAGGTGGCCGCTTCAAAAACTGCGATTCCAAAAACAGCAAAGCTTTACAAAGATTTCCCTAATGTGCAGGCGATAGAATTTCCTGACGGCTACATCCGCTATTTCATAGGCGAATATGAAACCCTTCACCGCGCTAAAGATGATCTGCCTGCCGTGCAAGCCAAAGGATATAAAGATGCATACGTGGTGTGCATTCACAATGGCGAAATCCTTTCAGGCGATGAGGCGATAATGAAGATTTATGAGGGAAAATAGAGCGGAAAGAACTCAGTAAGTCAAGAATCAGAGCATCATCGAATTATCGAATCCGCACATCAGCTAATCAGTTTTTCCCTATTTTTGCGCCACATATTTAACTATGTCAAACAACGGCAATCACTCCATGAAATTCTCAGACGCAACGCTCGCGAAGGTGCGTGAAATCATCACCCATTATCCCGAAGGAAAGCAGAAATCAGCGCTGCTTCCCCTGCTGCATCTTGCACAGGAAGAACTCGGCAAAGGATGGCTTCCTGTTGAGGTGATGGACTATGTTGCTTCCCTCCTGAATATCCAACCGATTGAAGTGTATGAAGTTGTTACGTTCTATACGCAATATAATCAGCAGCCTGTAGGAAAACACGTGCTGGAAGTTTGCATCACATCGCCTTGCTGCCAGTTGGGCGCAGAAGAAATGGTGCATTACTTGGAAAAGAAACTCGGAGCAAAAGCAGGTGAAACCACTGCCGATAAAATGTTTACCATTAAGCCTGTTGAATGTCTTGCCGCTTGTGGCTATGCACCAATGATGCAGGTAGGTGAACATTATTATGAAAAGCTTACCGAAGAAAAGGTTGACCGTCTCTTAGAAAAATTGAGAGACACCCCCTACCCCGCTTTGCAGAAGGTTGAGTTCTGATACTCCACAGTCTATCGTTAAGACGGATTTCATTCTCGTTACTTATTTTTTTCAAATCGTTTTCTTTCCTTTTGTATTTTGGGGGGAAATTTAAACAGTTGAAAAAGCGCTTTTTCGGCATTATCACTTTCCTTCTTCCCTTGTTTGTATGCGCGCAGGAAGAGATTGAAAGTCATTTCCTGAAATTGAATATTCTCACTCCGGGCATCACATACGAAAAAGGCATCGGGCAAAATCTCAGCTTGAATATAGATGCCGTGCTTGGCTTTCTGTTTCATGTGAACATAGAAAGCGGGAGCGGGAGTAACAATAGTGTCCAGGAGGATTACTTTATTCTTTATCCCGGCATGGCAACTACGATGCAGTATTATTTCAACCGTGGAAAACGCGAGAATCGCGGACGCAGTCTCTACAAAAACTCGGGGATGTTTTTCGGTCCTCAATTGCTTATTCAGGGCCCCGATATCGTAAACACAAATCCTTCGTATGTTGACCTGTGCGCGGCTATTTCCGTTGGTGGCGTATGGGGAATCCAACGCACGTTCAAAAGCAACGTGAACATTGCATTTAATCTTGGAATGGGCTATGCCTCTGTGTTTGGTGAAGGGGATGCACTGGGAGGATTTACATTTCTGAACAAACTGCTGATAGGTTATGTTTTTCTGCCCCGCAAAGAAAAACGCAAGCAGTATGAAATGCCCGAGGATTATAAATATTGAAGTGGAAACTTTATTAAACTTGGGCAATCTATGAAATCCACTCTTGCTAAAATATTATCCGGACCGGTTGCAGCAGCAGCAATTTATTTTCTGCTGAAACAATTCCAGCCTGATGAAATTGTTTCCCGCATGGGCGGCATCGCAGTGTGGATGGCATTATGGTGGATGCTTGAAGCCGTACCGATGGCGGCTACTTCGCTGCTGCCTGTTTTTCTGTTTCCGCTTGCGGGAATTCTCAGCGCTGAAAAAGTAGCTCCGCTGTATATGAATGATGTACTCATGCTCTTCATAGGTGGCTTCCTCCTCGCTTTTGCAATAGAGAAATGGAATTTGCACCGTAGGATTGCGCTGCGAATCATTCAATTCATCGGCACCGATTTACACAAGATTCTTTTCGGGCTGATGCTGGCAACTTATGTGTTGTCTATGTGGGTGAGCAACACGGCAACCACGCTGATGATGCTGCCCACCACACTGGCAATCATCGCGCGCATCGAAGAAACAACCGGTCGCAAAAACACAAAGACGGGCGTGGCAATGCTACTGGGCATTGCCTATTCCGCTTCCATCGGGGGATTGGCAACGCTTGTGGGCACACCAACGAATCTTGTTTTCGTGAGCCAGTTTAAAGCGCTTTTTCCAAATGAAGCTCCCGTTAGTTTTTTGCAATGGTCGCTGTTTGGAATTCCCTTTTCATTCAGTTTATTCCTGCTGTGTTATTTCCTGTTGGTGAAAATGCACCTAAAAGGCGAATCACTTCCGAAAGGTTATGACAAGGGTATGTTCAGTAAAGAATTGCAAGAAATAGGAAAGCTGACATTTGAAGAAAAAGCAATCACTCTGCTCTTTAGCATGATGGCGCTGCTGTGGTTTACAAGGGCTGACCTTCCGCTCGGCAGCATTACAATTCCCGGATGGAGCAGCCTGATGCCACAACCGGATTTTTTCTCAGATGGAACAGTGGCAATCTTTATAGCAGTGCTGCTTTTCATTATTCCATCAAGAACAAAAAAAGGCGAAATGCTGATGGATTGGGAATCAGCAAAAAAATTACCATTCGGTATCATTCTGCTTTTTGGCGGAGGCTTCGCGCTTGCAAAAGGATTTGCAGTTTCAGGTCTTGCGGATTGGATGGGCGGTCATCTGAGCATCATTGCCGAAATGCCTGTGTATCTCACCATCCTGCTGGTATGCGCATTCGTAACAATTTTAAGCGAAGTGGCATCAAATGTGGCAACCGCACAACTGATGCTTCCTATTCTTGCAGCGGTGGCTACTGCTGCAAATATTCCGCCTTTACTTTTTATGATACCCGCAACCTTTGCGGCATCCTTCGGCTTTATGCTGCCGGTAGCTACTGCGCCCAACACAATCGTTTTCACAGGTGAAAAACTGACGGTGAAAGACATGGTACGCGCTGGCTTTCTGCTTGACATTATCGGAATACTATTGATGATACTATCCATGTATCTCTATGGAAGATGGGTGTTTAATTTTTAAATGCCTTCGCAAAGCAGCGACAGGTTGAGGTAAAAAAGTCAGTTCGCGCAAAAAACAAAAACTGCCGGATAAAAATTCCGGCAGTTTCTATATTACCCCCTGAAGATTATCACAAATCCCGTGTAAGTTGACTTGTCTTTGTCATTCAGTTTCAGAATATAATAGTACGTTCCGTCAGGCAAAGGTTCTTTGTCCTGGTTGGTGCCGTTCCATTGGTTCTTGTAGCTGTTCATGCGATACACTTCGTTGCCCCAGCGGTTGAAAATCAGCACTTCGTTGTGCGGATATAAATCAATGCCCCTGATTTCCCAAAATTCATTTGACTCGTCATTGTTTGGTGAAATTGCATCAGGAATAAACAGGTCGGGGCGATCTATCATTATCGTGATATAAACTGTAGCAGTATCGCATAATGCTTCAGGCTGACCGTCATCGCAAATGATATACGTGAAGGCATCCGGTCCCACATAGCCCGGCTTGGGGGTGTAAGTAATCGTCCCGTCAGAGTTAATCGTAACCGTGCCATTCAGCGGAGGGTCAACAATTCCGGTAACAGTGATATTATCGTTATCGGGGTCATAGTCATTATTCATTACAGAAATGTCTGACGGATTATCGCTCATAAGGTCAATGGTGTCATCCACAGCAATGGGCGGCCTGTTGCATCCGGGCGCATCCAGCGCGAAGGCAGCATTGTCTGCGCAGCCGTTCACATCGGTGATGGTTACACTGTAATTGCCTGCTGCAATATTATTCAGCGCAGATTCTGTTGCGCCTGTTGACCACAAGTAAGTGTATGGGGTAGTTCCACCAGAAACTGACAATTCAATTTTTCCATCTTCCATTTCTGCACATGACGATTGCGTAACAACTGAGTTATTTGCGCTCACAATCTCTCCCTGCGAAACAGTCATTGTTTTTAACCCGCCACAAATATTTGCATCGCTGACCGTCACAGTATAATCACCGGCAACCAAGCCTGTGATGTCTTCTGTCGTTGCGCCATTATTCCAATGGAAAATGTAAGGCGCGTTGCCGCCTGAGATTGTGATGTCAATGCTGCCGTTACTTCCACCATTGCAAGTTGCGTCCACTACTTCTGTAGCTTGTATCGAAAGCGAAGTTGCTTCGCGCACATTTACAGCAGTTTCATTTTTGCAATAGTTGGCATCAATCACCGTGAGCAAATAAGTTCCCGAAACAAGGTTGCTGATATTTTGGGTAGATGCAGTGTTTGACCATTTGTATAAATAAGGCGGTGTGCCGCCTGTGACATTCACGCTGATTTTCCCATCAGCGCCCGCATTACATTTCGCATCCACCACCTCCGTGATATGCACGAGCAAATCATTCGGCTCAAGAATCTGGTATGTTTCCTCCCCTACGCAACCCTGCGCATCAGTAACAGTCACCTTGTATGCGCCTGCAATTACTTCTGAAATATTTTGTGTTGCAATTCCATTTGACCAAGCATACGTGTAAGGAGGAGTTCCTCCATGCGTAACAATTTCAATTGCGCCTGTTGAATCACTAAAGCACTTCACGTCTGCTAAGGTTGCAGCATTCACCGCAATCGCTGTCGGCTCGCCAATGTTGTAACTGTGCGTTTCAATACATCCGTTTGCATCTGCAACTGTCACGCGATAGCCGCCAGACGCAAGACCTGTTGCATCTTCTGTATTCGCACCATTCGACCAACTGAACAAGTAAGGCTCAACGCCACCGCTCACTGTGATATTGATGCTTCCGCTTGCTGCTGCATTACACGTTGCATCGCTGATTCCTGTAACCGCAATTGCAATTACATCGGGCTGTGTAATGTTGAATGAACCGTGCTTTGTGCAATTTTTTGAATCAGTGATTGTAATCGTGTACGCTCCTGCCATTACTCCACTAATGTCTTGCGTAGTTGCGCCATTGCTCCACAAGTAAGTGTAAGCAGGAGTTCCGCCAACAACATTGATATCTATCGCGCCATTGCTGCCACCATTGCAGGAAATATTTGCCGAATCAACTAAAGTAATACCGATGTCTGTTGGCTGTGCAATGTTGAAATTATTTGTTTGCGTGCACGCATTGGCATCCGTTACTGTAACGGTGTAACTACCTGCGAGTACTCCGCTAATGTCTTGCGCGTTCGTTCCGTTACTCCAACTATACGTGTAAGCAGGAGCGCCACCTGAAACATGAATATCAATGCTGCCTCCATTCTGCGCATAACACACCGCATCATTCACACTGATGGTTGCGATTGCAATAGCAGCAGGCTGACCAATGTTGTAATTAGCCGTTTTCTTACAGCCGTTTGCATCTGTAACGGTAACGCTGTAACTGCCGGCAACGAGGTTCGCTACATTTTTGGTAATTGCGCCATTACTCCATACGTAGGTATAAGCAGGTGTTCCTCCGTTAACATTGATATTTATGAAACCACTTGCAGCACCAAAACATTTTGCATCGGAAATTCCGGACACGCTAACCGTCATTGCTGCTGAAGGCTGACCAACATTGTAGCTTGCTGTTTTCGAACAGAATTTTGCATCTGTTACAGTGACCGCATAATTTCCTGCTGATACATTTGTGATATCTTCGGTTGTTGCACCGCTTGACCATAAGAAAGTATAAGGCGCTGTACCACCGCTCACGGAAATATTAATGCTTGCACTCGGTTGACCAAAGCAAAGCGCATTTGAAATTCCATCAACAACAACTGTAAGAACAGCAGGTTGATTAATTGTATGACTTGCAGTTTTCGCGCAGTTGTTCGCATCCGTTACTGTGACAGTATAGCTTGCTGCAACTAAACCGCTGATGTCTTCAGTCGTTGCGCCATTGCTCCAAATGAAAGTGTATGGAGGCGAACCGCCATTCACGGTTACGTTGATTGAACCGTTTGCAGCAGCATTGCATGTTGCATCCTGCGTTCCTGTGATTGTTACGGCAAGATTTGTCGGCTGACCAATGTTGTAGCTGTTCACCGCAGTACATGTTTGCGCGTCAGTTACTGTTACTGTGTAACTGCCTGCGACTAAGCCGATGATATCCTCAGTCGTTGCACCTGTGCTCCACAAGAAAGTATAACCAGGTGTTCCACCGCTTACGCTAATGTTGATTGAACCTGTGGCTGAAGCATTACACAAAGCATTTGAAATCGAAGTTCCTGAAATCGTCAATGCAGTCGGCTGACCGATATTGTAATTTGCTGAACGTATGCAATTGTTTGCATCCGTCACGGTCACGCTGTAACTTCCTGCAATCAATCCATTCACAGTTGCAGTCGTTGCGCCATTGCTCCACAAATAAGTGTAAGGCGTTGTTCCTCCACCTACAGAAATTGTAATCGTTCCATTCGCAGCTCCATTGCAACTTGCGTCTTTGATATTGCTAACTGCAATTGTAAGTGATGCTGGCTCGCCAATTATAAAACTCTTTGTATCAGTACAGGAATTTGCATCTGTAACGGTCACACTGTAATTACCTGCTATAACTCCACTGATGTCTTCTGTGGTAACTCCAGTATTCCATAAGAAAGTGTATGGAGTTGTTCCCCCACTTACAGTAACATTAATGCTGCCTGTGCTGCTTGCAGCGCACAAAGCTTGTGACACACTGCCATTTACATTCAGCATTGCAGGCTCGGTGATACTTGCATTTTTCGTGATGCTGCAATTGTTTGCATCCGTTATTGTCACTGTATAGCTACCAACTGTGATGGTGGTTAAATCCTCAGTTATTCCCCCGTTACTCCATGCAAAAGTATAAGGTGTATTTCCACCGGAAACTGTAATATTAATCGCACCAGTTGCGTCTCCATTGCAAGCCACGTCAGTCTTAGTTAATGTGGCGCTCAGCAATGGTGATTGATTGATGAATACACTGATATTCGCTTCGCAATTATTTGCGTCAGAAACAGTGAGCGCATAAGAACCAAGAATAAGCCCGCTCAAATCTTCTGTTGTTGCTCCATTCGACCATGCATAGCGATAGGGAGATGTCCCGCCAGAAATGGTTGCGTTAATCGCGCCTGTATTCGCTCCATTGCATGCCACATCCGTTTTTGAAATGCTGATTGCAATCTGCACCGGTTGATTCACTGAAGTTCCATTTACTGCACTGCACGCATTTGCATCAGTAACTGTAACCGAATAAACTCCTGCAACCAATCCCGAAATATCTTCGGTTGTTGCACCATTACTCCAGATGAAACTATAACCCGGTGTTCCACCGCTTACAGTAAGATTAATGGCGCCATCTGTATTTCCGTTACATAATAAATGCGTAACAGAAAATGAAAGTGTTACCGCAGTTGGCTGCGTAACAGTAATATTTCTTACCGCTGTGCAAGCGTTTGCATCCGTGGCGGTAACGGTGTATGAAGTCGCTGCAAGTCCAACAACATCTTCGGTTGTTGCTCCATTTGACCAGAGGAAAGTATAACCGGGCGTTCCGCCTGACACTGTGATGTTGATGGCTCCATTCGCTCCGCCATTGCAGGAAACCGGTGTTACACTTGTCGTTGCAATTGCTACTGCAGCCGGTTGTGTGATATTGAATGAACGCGTCTTTGTGCATCCAACCGCATCAGTTACCGTTACAGTTTTACTTCCAACTGTCAAGCCCGTTGCATCTTCAGTTGTTGCGCCATTGCTCCATAAGTAAGTGTAAGGCGGTTGTCCACCGCTTACGGAAATATTAATCGCCCCGGTGTTTCCACCATTGCAGGAAACCGGTGTTATTGAAACCTGCGCAATCACAATTACTTGCGATTCACCAACGGTAACTGATTTTATTTTCTGACAAGAATTCGCATCGGTAACAGTTAGTGTGTAAGTGAATGCCCCTACTCCACTGATGTCTTGAGTCGTTGCTCCGAAATTCCACTGATACGTGTATGGCGCTGTTCCACCACTAACAGTCGCATCTACCGCACCGGTCTTTCCGCCATTACAAGTAGCATCCGTTACTGCGAATGAAATTGAAATAGAATCCGGTGTGCCGACAATAATTCCATCAGTCAATGAACATGCCTGCGCATCTGTAATCGTGACGGTGTAGTTTCCATCCGTGATGCCGTTCAGGTCTTCGGTAGTTGCACCATTCGACCAAATAAATGAATATGCTGCAGTTCCACCGCTCACTGTGAGATTAATTGCACCATTATTTCCACCATCGCAAGAAACATCCGTCTTGCTTAAAGCAGCAGTCAAGGCTGCCGGTTGCAGGATGGAAGCACTTTCTGTAATCGAACAATTCTGAGCATCAGTTATCGTAACGCTGTAATTCGCAGCTATCAATCCGCTCAAATCTTCGGTAATCGCTCCATTACTCCAGAGGAAAACATACGGAGTTGTGCCTCCGGAAACGGTCAAATCAATGGAGCCGTCATTTCCGTTATTGCAATTGACATCATCCTTTGAAACAGAAGCTGTGAGTAATGCAGGTTGACTTATTGTCCCACTCTTTGAATCTGTGCAACCTTGTGCATCTGTAACTGTCACGCTGTATGTTCCGATAAGCAGTCCGCTCAAATCTTCTGTTATGTCACCGTTTGACCAAATGAAAATGTAAGGTGTTGTCCCTCCGGAAACGGTCGCGTTAATTGAGCCATCATTATTTCCATTGCAGCTCACGTCAATTTTCGTCAGAGAAATTGCAAGCGCATTCGGTTCAACAACAGATGCCCCGACCGTAACAGTACAGCTCTGCGCATCAGTAACGGTTACGGTGTAATTACCGGAAACAAGACTATCAATATCTTGTGTGATTTCGCCATTTGTCCAAATGTAGGTGTACGGGGTTGTTCCCCCTGAAATGGTCAGGTCAACCGAACCATCTGCTGCCGCATTACAGCTTGCATCAACTTTTGTAAATGTTGCAGCAAGTGTTGCTGGCTGCGTAATTGTTGCGCTCGCAGTTGCTGAGCAATTCTGTGCATCCGTAATAGTCACGTTATATGTTCCAATCACCAAGCCGTTCAAATCCTGAATTGTGTCACCTGTTGACCAATTGTAATTGTAGGGCAATGTGCCGCCTGTGACCGTTAAATTAAGCGAGCCATCGCTGAGCCCGTTGCAACTCACATCTACTTTTGAAATTGCTACAGCGAGTGTTGCGGGCTGTGTAATCGTTGCACCATCGGTAACGCTGCATCCCTTGAAGTCGGTAATGGTAACATTGTATGTTCCGATTGTCAATCCACTCAAATCTTCAGTTGTTGCGCCATTTGACCAACTGAACGTGTATGGAGTAGTTCCTCCGCTTACAGTTAAGTTAATCGAACCATCAGCGTTTCCATTGCAGCTAACATCCACTTTAATAACTGAGGAAGCAAGAGCAGTCGGTTCAATTATTGTTGTACCTGTTGAAATTGTGCAACTGTTATTATCCGTTACTGTCACCGTATAGCTTCCGATTGAGAGGCTATCCACGTCTTCTGTTGGCGCACCGTTAGACCATAAGAATAAATATGGAGTCGTTCCGCCCGATACTGTTAAATCAATCGAACCATCAGGCGCGTTATTACAGCTCGCATCTGTTTGTGTGAGACTTGCTGCGAGTGCAGACGGCTGACCAATTATTTCGCCCGTGGTAACCGAACAGTTATTTGCATCAGTAATTGTAACACTATAGTTTCCGGCAATGAGTCCTGAAATGTCTTCGGTTGTTGCGCCATTTGACCAAACGATATTATAAGGTGCAGTTCCGCCAGCGAATGTCAAATCAATTGAGCCGTTGTTTCCTCCGTTGCAACTCACATCTACTTTCGTAGAGGAAGCAGTGAGTACTGAAGGCTCGGTGATAGTTGCTCCGGATGTAAGTGTACAACTCTTTGAATCAGTAATCGTGACGTTATAACTTCCAATCGGTAATCCGCTGATATCCTGAGTAGATGCTCCATTAGACCAATTATAAGTGTATGGTGCTGTTCCACCGGAAACATTCAAATCAATTTCACCATCGCTTCCGCTATTGCAACTTACGTTGGTTACAAATACTGTAGCAGCAAGTGCTGCAGGTTCGATAATTGTTGCTCCGTCATTCAACACACAGCTTTGCGCATCAGTAATTGTCACCGAATAACTTCCAATTGTAAGTCCGCTCAAATCCTGTGTCGTTGCACCATTCGACCAATTATAAGTGTATGGTGACGTTCCTCCGGAAACTGTCAAATCAACTGAACCATCATTTCCAACATTGCAGTTCACATCAACTGTTGCAACTGATGAATTCATTCCTGAAGGTTGCGTAATTGTAGTTCCGCTTGTTACACTGCAGTTATTGGCATCAGTAATTGTTATCGAATAATTAGCAGCAATCAGTGAATCAACATCTTCTGTTGTAGCGCCATTTGACCAAACAATTGCATAAGGTGTCGTTCCTCCGTTCACCGTCAAATCAATAAAGCCGTCATTTCCACCAGCGCAACTCACATCAATCTTCGTCAATGAAGATGTAAGCGCTGCCGGTTCTGTGATAGAAATGTTTTGCGTAGTTGTACAAAAGTGTGCATCCGTAACAGTAACTGTATAACCTCCTGCAATCAAGCCGGAGACATCTTGTGCCGTAGCGCCATTCGACCACAAATAATTGTAAGCAGTCACTCCACCGGTTACTGTAATATCAATCGAGCCGTTTGCATCTGCATTACATAATGCATTTTGCTGCGTGAATGTAATTGCCAACGCTGTAGGCTCATTTACAATTGCTGATTTCGTATGTGAGCAGTTTTGCGCGTCTGAAATAGTAACTTGATAAGTGCCGGCAATCAATCCTGAAATATCTTCCGTTGTATCTCCGGTTGACCAAACGAACGAGAAAGGAGTTGTCCCCCCGCTCACCGTCACGTCTATCGCACCATCATTGCCTCCATTGCAATTCACATCTGTAATACTTAATGATGAAGCAAGTGCATTAGGTTGATTGATAGTCGCGCCTGTGGTTGTTGAACAAGCATTCACATCGGTAATTGTCACGTTATAGGAACCGATTGAAAGTCCGGTTAAATCTTCAGTGCTTGCACCATTAGACCAGTTGAAGCTATATGGTGCTGTATTTCCTAAAACAGTGAGATTGATTTCACCATCATTGCCACCACTGCAACTTACATCAATCACTGCAACGCTGAGCGAGTAAGGAGCAGGCTCATTAATGGTAACGTTTTCAGCGGTACTGCATCCCACCGAATCAAATACTTCAATGCTGTATGTGCCTGCATCGAGTCCTGTCGCGATGGAATCAGTTCCACCGGTTGGCACCCAATTGAACGTGAACGGTGCTGTACCGGACGTTACCGTTGCAATAGCTTCGCCATCATTGCCTCCATTACATGTGACATTTGTTGAAGCAATGGTCAATGTCGTTGCAGGGAAGGAGCGAACTGAAACCACCGTTGATCTCGAACAGGAGTTTGCGTCAGAAACAGTCACGGAATATGCACCGCCACTTAATCCTGTGATGCTATCGGTTGTTGCCCCGTTTGTCCATAAGTAAGTATAGGCTGGTGTTCCACCTGCTGTTATAACACGCGCAATACCATCGTTCACACCGCACATTGCAGGAGAAAATGAAGACGTGAGCGCCAGCGTGCTTGGCTGAATAAGTGTAACCACTTTAATTGATGAACAACTATTTGCATCTGTGATTGTAATGGTATAAGTGCCAATTATCAGTCCGTTAATATCCTGGGTTGTCGCGCCATTCGACCAGATATAGCTATACGGAGCAACGCCACCGCTCACAGTAATATCAATGGTTCCGTTTGGAATATTGTTGCAAACTAAATCAACATGCGTTTCACCAACCACAAGAAGAGTCGGCTCGTTGACAGTATTGCTAAGCGTGATGGAACAACTATTAGCATCGGTTACGGTAACCGTGTAGTTGCCGGCAACGATTGAAGTAATATCCTGCGTGGCAGCGCCATTGCTCCATGCATAAGTATAAGGTACAGTTCCTCCCGAAACAGAAATGTCAATCGCTCCGGTGTTAAACCCATTGCATGTAACATTCGTTACCACCGTGCTTGAAGCCAGTTGTGTTGGTTCGGTGATGGTATAGCCTTCCACCTTTTCGCAATTATTCACATCTGTAACGATTACGGAATAATTGCCCGCAGGAAGTGAATTTATATCCTGAGTTGTCGCTCCGTTTGACCATAGATAAACGTATGGCGGAGTTCCTCCACTCACAGAAATATCGAGCGAAGCGTTATTGCCGCTCTTGCAAAGAACATTGACTTGGCTAACAAGAGAAATGTTTAACGAACTCGCTTCGCTCACCACTGCGAGTAAGGTAGTAATGCACCCTTGCGCATCAGTGATTGTCAAACCATAGGAGCCCGCAATGAGTCCGGTAATATCTTCGGTTGTTGCACCTGTTGTCCAAATAAAACTGTATGCTGTCGTTCCACCTGTTACTGTCACATCTATCGAACCATCAGTTCCTCCGTTGCAACTTACCGGTACAAACGTGTGAGAAGTTGCGAGCACTGCAGGTTCAGTGATAGTCGTGCTCATACTCACGGTACAATTTTGCGCATCGGTAACCGTAACGATATACGCCCCAATCATCAGGCTATCCAAATCTTCCAGAGTTGCCCCATTTGACCAATTGTAGGCATAAGGTGTTGTTCCTCCTGCTACTGTCAAATCAATTGAGCCGGTATTTCCTCCGAAGCAACTCACATCAACTTTCGTTGCAGAAGCGGTGAGCAATGCAGGCTCGGTGATTGTTGCGGATGATGTAGTCGAACAGTTTTGCGCATCAGTAACTGTGACACTATAAATTCCAATTACTAAAGCACTAATGTCTTGCGTGGTAGCACCGTTCGACCAACTGTAAGTGTAAGGTGTTGTTCCTCCTACAACTGTCAAATCAATAGAGCCGGTATTTCCTCCGAAGCAACTCACGTTAACCTGAGCGTTGGAAGCTGTGAGCACAGCAGGTTCTGTGATAACCGCACTGTTCGTGATAGAACAACCGTTCGCATCAGTAATAGAAACATCATACGTTGCGGCTGGAAGATTTATAATATCTTGTGTTGTTTCACTGTTCGACCAGAGATAAGTATAAGGCGTGGTGCCGCCTGAAACAGTCAAGTCAATCGAACCATCATTATCACCATTGCAGCTTACGTTTACTTGTGTTGTGGACGAGCTCATTCCCGCAGGTTGAGTAATTGTTGCAGAAGCGGTGACTGAACAATTCTTTGCATCAGTTATCGTAACGGTAAATGCTCCAGCGAGAAGACTATCAATATCTTCTGTAATAGCGCTGTTTGACCAACTGAAAGTATAAGGTGTTGTGCCGCCTGCGACAGTGAGGTCAATCGAACCATCGCTAAATCCTAAACAGCTTACATTGATTTGTGTTGTAGATGCGGTGAGCAACGCAGGCTGGGTGATCGTTGCTGACTTCGTCAGACTGCATCCGTTTGCATCGGTTACCGTAATCGTGTAAGCGCCAATATTCAATCCGCTGATGTCTTGCGTTGTTGCACCGGTTGACCAGTTATAGGAATATGGAGTTGTTCCGTCTGTAACAGACAAGTCAATAGAGGCATCACTTCCGCCAAAACAACTTACATTAATTTGTGTTGTTGAAGCCGCGAGTAATTCCGGCTCATCAATCGAAATTGAAGATGTGATTGCACAATTCTCCGCATCGGTGACAGTCACACTGTAGCTTCCTGCCGAAAGCCCGCTGATGTCTTGCGTTGTTGCACCGGTGGACCAGTCGTAAACATAAGGCGGTGTTCCTCCGGAAATCGTAATGTCAGTTGAGCCATCGTTTCCTCCTTTGCAACTCACATCAACGTGCGTTTCACTTCCATTAAGTAAAGGCGGTTGAGTAATAGTGGCAGTTGTCGCAGCCGTACAGCTTTGCGCATCCGTAACAGTGACATTGTAAGCGCCAATCATCAAGCCGCCAATGTCCTGGGCTGTTGAACCGGTGTTCCAGTTATAAGTGTAAGATGGTGTGCCACCGGCTACAGACAAATCAATCGTGCCGTCACTGCCGCCAAAACAACTTACATTCACTTGTGTGGTAGAAGCTGTGAGTAATGCGGGCTGAATAATTGTCGCAACCGAAGTGACGGTGCAATTCATTGCATCCGTAACCGTGGCAGTATATGTTCCGATTGTCAAGCCACTAATGTCTTCGATGGTCGCACCATTTGACCAGATGAATGTGTATGGTGTTGTTCCACCTGCTACGGTCAAATTAATTGTGCCATTATTTCCACCAAAGCAACTTACGTTCACTTGCGTGTTGGAAGCCGTCAGCAATGTTGGTTCAGCAATTACTTCGGATGTTGTCGCGCTGCATCCTTGTGCATCGCTAACGGTTACGGTATATGTTCCAATTACGAGACTGTCAATGTCCTGGGTTGTTTCACCATTGTTCCAATTGTACGTGTAAGGAGTTGTTCCACCTGTTACCGTTAAATCAATAGAGCCATCATTTCCCCCATTGCAGCTAACATCCACATGAACGGCAGAGGTTGCAAGCACTGCGGGTTCGGTAATTGTTGACGAAGCTGTGGCGCTGCATCCCAACGCATCTGTAATCGTGACGTTGTATGCTCCTGCGATAAGATTGCTTTCATCCTGAGTTGTTGCGCCTGTTGACCATGCGTAATTGTATGGAGTTGTTCCGCCTGTAACAGTTAAGTCAATCGAACCATCATCTTCTCCATTACAACTCACATTTACCTGGGTTGTAGAAGCTGCAAGCACCGATGGTTGCGTGATGGTTGCTGAAGCAGTCACGCTGCAGCTTTGCGCATCTGTAACAGTAACATTATATGTTCCTGCCGTGAGGATAGCGATATCCTGCGTGGTTGCGCCATTCGACCAAACATAACTGTAAGCTGTCGTTCCACCCGCAACCGTCAAATCAATCGAACCATTGTTTCCTCCGAAACAACTTACGTTAACATGCGTTGCAGAAGCTGTAAGTAATGCAGGTTCGGTGATAGTGGCTGAAGTTGTCACACTGCAATTCAACGCATCTGTGATGGTGACATCATAAGTTCCCACTGTCAATGAACCAATATCTTCTGTTGTTGCTCCACTTGACCAATTGTACACATAGGGAGTCGTTCCACCTGCAACGGTTAAATCAATCGAAGCATTGCTTCCTCCAAAGCAGCTCACATTTACCTGAGCAGTGGAAGCGGTTAATACAGCCGGTTCGGTGACAGTTGCATTCGTAGTAACACTGCATCCTTTCACATCGGTGATAGTCACAGTATATACTCCTGCTGAAAGTCCATTGATGTCTTGTGTGGCTGCGCCATTCGACCAGTCATAATCATAAGGGGTTGTTCCGCCTGTCATTTCCAGATCAATGGAGCCATTGCTTCCCCCATTACAACTCACGTTTACATGTGATGTTGAACCGGAAACTGCAAGCACAGCGGGTTCCGTAATTGTTTCACTCATCGTGAAAGAACAGCTTTGCGCATCTGTTACGGTCACAGTGTATGATCCCGCAACTAATGCGCTAATGTCTTGCGTTGTTGCGCCTGTTGCCCAACTGTAATTATATGGTGTGGTTCCGCCCGTCACTTCCAGATTAATCGAGCCATCGCTACCGCCATTGCAACTTACGTTTACATGTGATGTTGAACCGGAAGCTGCGAGCACAGCAGGTTCTGTAATGGCTGTACCTGTTGTCAGCGTGCATCCCTGCGCATCCGTTACCGTTACATTGTAAGCTCCGGCAACAAGCGCACTGATGTCTTCTGTTATTGCACCTGTTGACCAAATGAAAGAATATGGAGTTGTTCCACCCGAAATTGTCAGGTTGATTGAGCCATCACTCAAGCCATTGCAACTTACATTCACCACGGGACCAACAGATGATGAAAGCACTGTGGGCTGTGTGATTGTGACGTTCGCAGTCGTTGAGCAACTTTGCGCATCGGTAATGGTGACATTGTAAGTTCCGGCTGTCAATCCGCTGATGTCTTGTGTGCTTGCGCCATTTGACCATGCGTAGGAATATGCAGTTGTTCCTCCGGTTACAGTCAAATCAATTGAACCATTATTTCCTCCGAAGCAACTTACGTTCGCTTGTGTGTGTGAAGTTGCGAGCACAGCCGTTTCTGTAATGGTAGCACCGATTGAAATACTGCATGAATTAGCATCAGTAATTGTCACATTATATGTTCCAATCGTCAAACCAGAGATATCTTGCGTGGTGGCTCCATTCGACCAGTTGTAACTATACGGAGTTGTGCCACCTCCTACCGTCACATCAATCGAACCAGTACTTCCGCCAAAGCAACCTGCATTCACTTGTGTTCTCGATGCAGTCAATGCAGGAGGTTCAGTAATAACAATTGAGTCTGTCTTCACGCATGATTTTGCATCCGTAACCGTGACGCGATAAGTTGCAGCCGTTAATCCACTGATGTTTTGGGTAGTTGCACCATTCGACCATGAATAAGAATACGGTGTTGTTCCACCCCCAACAGCAAGATTAATGACCGAGCCGTCATTGCCACCATTGCAACTTACATCGGACGATGTGATTGAAGTGGTAAGCACCGCAGGTTCCGTAATTGTTTTGCTTAAAGTTGTTGTACAGCCTTTCGAATCGGTTACAGTCACGGTGTATATACCCGCAATAAGACCGCTGATGTCTTCGGTGATTGCACTATTTGACCATGAATAAGCATACGATGTTGTTCCGCCAGTAACAGTCAAATTGATGGAGCCATCGCTTCCATTCTTGCAACTCACGTTCACTTGTGTTGCTGATGCCGCGAGCACAGCGGGCTGTGTGATTGTTGCGCTTGTCACAACTGTGCAGCCTTTTGAATCGGTCACAGTTACATCGAAAGTACCAATAGAAAGTCCGCTGACATCTTGTGTTGTTGCACTGTTTGACCATGCGTATGTATAGGGTGTTGTTCCACCGGCAGGAGTTAAATCAATCGAACCGTTGCTTCCTCCATTACAGCTCACATTTACCTGTGTCGCAGAAGCCGTGAACACTGCAGGTTGGGTGATGGTTGCATTCGCAGTAGCCGTACATCCATTTGCGTCTGTCACCGTTACGGTGTAAGATGCCGCATTCAAACTGCTGATGTCTTCTGTAATTGCACTGTTTGACCATGCGTAAGTATAGGGTGTTGTTCCACCGCTCACTGTCAAATCTATTGAAGCATCGCTGCCGCCATTGCAGCTCACATTCACCTGCGCTGTTGAAGCAGCAAGCACTGCGGGCTGCGTGATCGTTGTGCCGGTTGTTGCAGTACATCCCTTTGCATCAGTAACAGTAATGTTGTAAGTTCCGATTGGCAATCCGGCAATATCTTCAGCAGTAGCTCCGGTTGACCAACTGAACGTGTAAGGAGTTGTTCCACCAGCGACAGTGAGATTAATCGAAGCATCGCTGCCACCATTGCAACTCACGTTCACTTGTGTAGTGGAAGCTGAAAGAACTGCGGGTTGTGTGACAATAAAATTTGAAATCTTACTGCACAAAACAGCATCAGTAACTGTGACGGTATAACTTCCAAAAGTGAGCCCGCTGACATCCTGTGATGTTGCACCGTTGCTCCATGCGTAACTGTAAGGTAATGTTCCGCCTGCTGTAGAAATGTCAATCGCGCCATTGCTCCCTCCATTGCAACTTACATGTGTGATAGCAGTCAGTGTGATTGCAAGCGCAGTTGCTTCACCCACAGCAACGTTGGCTGACATTGAACAACCATTATCGTCTGTGACCGTGACATTATAAAGATTTGATGCAATATTGCTTTGGTCTTCTGTTGTGGCGCTATTACTCCATGCGAATGCAAACGGCACTACCCCACCCGACACAGTCAAGTCTATTCCTCCATCCGTTCCGCCATTGCAGCTTGCATTCGTAGTTGTCCAGGTAATTGAAATGATGGCAGGCTCAGTAATTGTTGCGCTTGTCGTTGCTGTACAGCCTTTGAAATCTGTAACAGTAACCGTGTATGTTCCTGCGGTGAGGGTTGAAATATCCTGCGTGGTTGCGCCATTCGACCAAACATAGCTGTATGCTGTTGTTCCACCACTCACAGTCAAATCTATCAAGCCGTTATTTCCGCCATTGCAAAGCACATTCACTTTTGTAGTAGAAGCTGCGAGCACCGCAGGCTGTGTGATTGTTGCACTTGATGTTGTGGTACATGCTTGCGCATCGGTGACAGTTACAGTAAATGTTCCGATTGCCAAGGTTGAAATGTCTTGTGTCGTTGCGCCATTTGACCAGCTATACGTAAATAGCGCTGTTCCTCCACTCACGGATAAATCAATTGAGCCGTTGCTGCCGCCATTACAACTTACATCAACATGCGTATTGGAAGCGGTAAGCGCAGCAGGTTGCGAAATTGTAGCGCTGCTTGTAACGGTGCAGCTATTGGCATCGGTAACAGTTACAGTATATGTTCCGGCAACTAAACTACTAATGTCCTGAGTAGTCGCGCCATTGCTCCATAAATAAGAATAGGCCGTTGTTCCACCGGAAACAGTCAGATCAATCGAGCCGTTGCTACCACCATTACAGCTCACATTCACTTTTGTATTTGATGCGGTGAGCGTTGATGGTTGTGTAATCGTTGCGCTTGATGTTGTAGTACATCCTTGCGCATCAGTTACCGTTACGGTATAACTGCCGATTGATAATCCGCTTAAATCTTGTGTGGTTGCACCATTCGACCAATTGTAAGCGTAAGCGGTAGTTCCTCCACTCACGGTTAAATCAATCGAACCATTTGAGCCACCATTGCAACTCACATCCACTTTTGTATTGGATGCGTTGAGAACAGCGGGCTGCGTGATGGTGAGATTTGCCGTTGCTGTACAACCTTTCACATCGGTTACCGTGACTGAATACGGATTTGCAACCAAGCCGGAAATATCCTGCGTTGTTGCACCATTCGACCACAAATAGGAGTACGGAGTTGATCCACCTGCCGGAGTTAAATCAATTGAACCATTGGTTGCGCCAAAACATGTCACATTCACCTGCGTGGCAGAAGCTGTGAGCACTAAGGGTTGTGTAATCGTTGTTGAAGCTGTAACCGTGCATCCTTGCGCATCGGTAACCGTTACGTTGAAAGTTCCGGCTGACAATCCGCTGATGTTTTGTGTGGTTGCGCCATTACTCCAGGAATAAGAATAGGCAGTTGTTCCCCCGGAAACGGTCAGGTTAATCGAACCATTGCTACCACCATTACAACTCACGTCCACTTTGCTGGTGGAAGCAGTAAATGTTGCCGGTTGTGTGATCGTTGCACCTGTTGTTGCAGTGCATCCGTTTGCATCTGTGATGGTGACGTTGTAAGTTCCGGCAGAAAGTCCGCTGATGTCTTGTGTGGTTGCGCTATTGCTCCATAAATAGGAATACGCAGTTGTTCCGCCAGAAACCGATAAATCAATTGAGCCATTGCTTCCGCCATTGCAACTCACGTTCACTTTTGTTGTAGAAGCGGTGAGTGCTGCTGGTTGTGTAATCGTTGCACTTGAAGTAACTGTACAGCCTCTGTTATCCGTTACAGTCACGTTGAATGTTCCTGCTGCTAATCCGCTGATGTCCTGTGTTATGGCTCCGTTAGACCACGCATAAGTGTAGGGCGTTGTTCCGCCTGCGGGAGTTAAGTCAACCGAGCCTGTGCTTCCGCCATTGCAACTCACATCCACTTTTGTATTTGAAGCAGTGAGCGCTGCGGGTTGCGTAATTGTTGTACTGTTCGTAACCGTGCATCCTCTGTTGTCAGTGACCGTAACCGTGTATGTTCCGGCCGCAATACTGCTGATATCCTGCGTTGTTGCAGCATTCGACCACACATACGTGTAAGGAGATGTTCCGCCCGCAGGTGTTAAATCAATGGAGCCGTTTGTTCCGCCATTACAATTCACGTCCACTTTTGTTGCAGATGCGGAAAGAACCGTAGGTTGCGTGATAGTTCTGCTATGTGTGGTAGTGCAACTGTTCGCATCAGTGACAGTCACGGTAAATGTTCCGATTGCAAGTGCGCTGATATCCTGTGTAGTCGCGCCATTCGTCCATAAATAAGAGTAAAGTGTTGTTCCACCTGATGGAGTTAAATCAATTGAGCCATTGCTGCCACCGTTGCAGCTCACATTCACTTGCGTTCCGCTCGCAGATAATACTCCAGGTTGTGTGATGGTTACTCCGGTTGTAGCGGTGCAGCTATTTACGTCTGTTACAGTTACATTATAAGTTCCTGCGGCTAATCCGCTTCTGTCTTGCGTGGTGACTCCGCCTGTCCAAGCATACGTGTAGCTTCCTGTCCCACCACTCACAGATAAATCAATGGAACCATTACTCAAGCCATTGCAGGTTACATTCACCTGCGTGTAGGTAAGACTTATTGCAGTGGGCTGTGTGATGGTAACTGCGCGTGTTGCAGTACATGCGTTTGCATCGGTAACTGTAACGGTGTAGGTGCCCGCAGGACGACTGGAAATATCCTGTGTTGTTTGTCCCGATGACCATACATAAGAATAAGCTCCTGTTCCACCGCTCACGGTCAAATCAATTGAACCGGTGCTTGCTCCATTACAAAGGACGTTCACATGCGTTTCGCTGGTTGTAATGGCAGTGGGTTGTGTAATCGTTACGCTTCTTGTGGCTGTACATCCTCTTATATCCGTAACGGTTACCGTGTAGGTGCCCGCAGCTAAACTGCTTCGGTCCTGTGTTGTTGCCCCATTGTTCCAGCTATAAGAATACGGTGTTGATCCACCTGATGGAGTTAAATCTATTGAGCCGGTGCTTGCGCCATTGCAGGCAACATTTACCTGAGTTGAGCTTGTAGTCAGGGCTGCGGGTTGAATGACAGTGCCACTTGCAGAAGCCGTGCATCCTCTTGCATCAGTAACGGTAACGGTATAGGTTCCTGCGGATAGAGCTGTGCGATCTTCAGCATTACTTGTTCCTGCAATATCTGCCCAATCGTAAGTGTACGCTGTAGTACCTCCGCCTGCAGTTAAATTAATGGCGCCATCGCTGGTTCCGAAACAACCACTGACATTGGTGACTGATAAAGAAGCCGTCAACTGCGCAGGTTGAGTAAGTATAACGGAACTGATTTTTGTGCATCCGTTCAAATCCGTAACTGTTACTGTGTATGTTCCGGCCGTTCTGCTTGTTAAATCCTGCGTAGTTGCGCCATTCGACCAAGCATACGTATAAGGCGTAATTCCTCCCGATGGAGTTAAGTCAATTGAGCCGTTGCTTCCACCAAAACAATTAATATTTACCTGCGTGAATGAAGTTGCCAAAGCCGCAGCCTGAATCATAACAAATGTATCCAAGCTAATATACCCATCATCATCTGTGATGGTGAGATAATAGCTTCCTGTAGTCAATCCGGTGATATCTTCAGTGGTAGCACCTGTGCTCCAATTCCAGGTGTAAGGAGGCGTTCCACCGGTTGTTGTCACATCAATCGAACCATCGTTTGCGCCAAAGCAACTGATGTTCATTCCATTGTAATTTGATTTCACACCATTGGGTTGGATAATACTGATTTTCAATTTTACGAAGTTGAACCTGCCGCAGGCATCCGTTACTTCGCAGATGAGATAGCATTTGTCCGCTGTATATAAATGGTCAACGGTGAATTGAGTAGATGATGCAGTAGGATTAGAGAAAGTCCCACCGCAAGTGGTCGTCCAGCTATACGTGTAAGGCGCACTCCCTTTCGTAACCGACACGCTTACCAACTGGTTGGAGTTTTTTACGAAAGTGAGAGGTATTGTAGCGTTAATGTTCAGCCCTTTATCAATACTCGCCAAATAGATGAAGTTAAAAAAAGCACGCTGCGCAGCCACGTTTTCGGGCGCGTTTCCTCCTACTGAGTGACCGCCTTCATACATCACCATCCCGTAATTGGGATTTCCGTAAGCGCGACCAAACGCCAGCTTAACACCTTTACGGTTTCCGGAACCATCAGCGGTAGTGATAGCGCGAGCAGTAGTAGCATTCCATAATCCTGTAGTTATCGGAATATACCATTGCTCCGAACCGCCATTTTGCGCGGGCACCATGTCTCCCATAAATTGCATGATTGGATGCGTACTGTAAGCAGCATCATAAGTATAAGGAGCAATGTAATTTCCCGCATGGGTTTCAGTAATTAAAGTGCCACAGTTTCCGTTTCCAAAACATTGTAACCCTGTGGTGGAAAGGAAATTCATTCGTTCATTCACATTCAAAGGATTATAAATGCCTTCCAGCACACTCACCGCGTGACACCCTGACCAGATATACCCGTTTTGCTGGGTGAACGTCCGCAAATATTTATGTTCAGCCCATGTTGGGTCCGCGTGCGGAAGTATATAAGTGTCGGAACAATCATTTAAATCATCGGGCAAGCCTACTGAATAGAATGAAGACGGAATACTTGCATTGCTGAAATAAGGAATTACGATACCCTCATTTTGCTCGTCAACTACCACGTTGGTAAAACCCGTGAATGTGTGGAATCGCGGAACGACAACAGATGAGGTAGTGTACACTCCGCTCACACCCTGCCCTTGCCAATAGGCGATGCGCGCAGCGACTGTAGTGGTAATCCATTCCTTCTCAATGATGAACGTACCGCCCTTGTAGTCCACTGCATTGCAGGTAAAATCTTTTGCATCTTTCACTTTCGATGGATTGATACTCCAAATGATAGGAACCTTGTAAGTTTTCACCAGTTCATACACCATCCCATAAGGTTTGAGACCATTAGAAGTTGTTTGCGCTGAAACACCCATATTCACAATGAATGAACCGCTTGCTATTGTATCATTGGGTGTGCTGTAACTAATCGTTGCCATACCACCTACCGTACAGTTATTTGCATCTGTTGTTGTCACTGAATAAAGTCCGGGAAGTTTTAACGTGAGGTCTTGTGTTGTGGTTACTGCGTCTGACCAGAGATAGGTATAAGGCGGAATACCACCAGAGATAACCTGGTCAATAGCGCCATCAGCTTGTCCATAAAGTGAAGTATTCGTTCCATTCAAAGTCATAGCAAGATCTGCCGGTCGTGTAACCGTAGTGGACCTGATTTCCTGGCAAAGGTTCAGGTCGGTAACGGTCACCGTGTATGTTCCGGTTGCGATGCCGGAGAGGTCTTCAGTAGTTGCGCCATTTGACCATGCATAAGAATAAGCCGGAGTGCCACCTGAAACTGTGAGGTTGATTGCACCGTTCACCCCGCCATTACAAACGGGAGTTTGTACCAGCGTTGCTGTATAAGCGGTGCAAGATGAAGAACCCAAATCAAATTCGGAAAATCCGCTCAGCGAATTACGTTGCTTCGTTGAACTTCCTGTGTTCACATGTGTTCCGTTTAATGTCCACGCGCTGGAGGAGTTTGCTCTCTTCAGGATGCGCGTATAAGTGTTAACCGGGTAAGAAGTAAATCCATTTCCTGTTAGTTGCACATCGTAATTGGTGCTTGCCAATGAATTGGCAACATTCAAAGTCCAATAGCCTTCGGTGAATTGGTTGTTTACTCTTACAGTGCCATCCATTAACGGCAATCCGCTTGCGCCCGGATTGGATGCAATAAATTCTCCAATCAAAGAGCCGGCAGTGAGATTCGTGAAACTCACGGAAGCCGGGGCATAATAACTTGCGGAACCTACAGGGAACAGTAGATATGTTGCTGTGGAATTAATCCATCTTTCAAATTTTCCGATAATTGTTCCCGCAGTTCGCGTTAGAGTTCCGGTGACCGCAGTGCTTGTTCCAAGTGTAATCTTATTGGAACCGGTGATGATATTACCTTGTGTCATCGTCAGTGTATTCGACACCACCGCATTGCTATTCAGTGTTAATGAATTGGAAGCTTTACTGGTGGTAAGGTTGTAAAATGTCTGAAGCGCATTGAAGGTGATAGATTGTGCTCCTGTGCCGTCAAACACTACAGTACCTGAGCGTTTTGTAAAACCGGCATCTACTACTGTATTTTGAGTCGTCCAGTTTCCTGCGCTATTGATAGCATAATTATTTATGCTGACATCGAGAGCAACTCCATTATTGATGGTTAGATTTCCATCAATATCCAATGCGCCTGTGCTGCTGCTGAAATTCGCGTGATGCGCGTTTGTTAAAGTTTTTGTACCGGAACCGGAAATAATCACATTGCCATAAGGAGAACCATTTGTTCCTTTCAAACCCGGAACAACCTGGCTGCCTGCAGCCGCAAAGTTTACAGTGCCGGATACACCGAGCGTAATTTTGCCAACTCCCAGGTTCGCTCCAAAATATGCCATACCACCATAAGCATCGGTAGTAGTTGAAAAGTATGTCGCTCCGTTTTGCACTTCAAATAAAGCGGTGGCAGCGCTTGGCATTTGAATCGAAAACCCTCCTGAATTAAGCGTACCGGTTTGAACAATGAGCGCTTTTTGAATGGTGGCATAAGTAGAACCAAGCGTGATGTTTGCATTGGGTGTAACACCGGCAGTATTGTTAATCCAAATATTACTGTACTGCCACATGTTAGAATTTGCAGCGCTCGGAGTCAGTTCAATCACCTGTGCAGTTGTGCTGTTGAAATTGATAATGGAATTATGGTTGCCATCCGAGTTATAGAGCTTACCCTGCTTACCGGAAAGAATTCTCAAATTTCCCGTGCCGGAAAGATTCAGTCTTCCTGTTCCGCCCATCGCGAGCTGTGTTTTGTCTGACACCGTTCCATCAAAATTGATATTGCCTATCATCGTAAGCGCTCCCGTTCCTTCAATCAGCGTAGCCAAAATTCTGATGGAAGTATTCGACAAATCCAGACTCCGGGTGATTGTAACGACTGCATTGTCTTTTATCCAAAATGCTTTTGTATTGTCTTCACCGGCATTGGCGAAATTGAGTTTCACTCCATTGTTGACAGTCAATTGTCCCGTGCCTCTTACATGCAATTCCATTTTCTTATTGGAAGTATATGCATAAATAGAATCACAAGTCAGCGCTCCGTTATTGATATCCAGTTTGCTATTGTTGCCGTTGGAAGAAAGAAATACATTCTTTGCTATTTCACCAGCGTTGCGGACGGTGACAGTATATCCGTCTTCAACATATACATCGGTATAAATGGTGGGTTGAGGAGCGCCTTGCGGACCGCCTGAATACCATGACCAGGTATTCGTTCTATCCCAGTTGTCATCCTTTACGGAATAACGGTCTTCCTTAATCGTGCGCGAACCGGCAGGGTCGGGTGTGGAAGCTGTAATCGTATTTCCTCCGGCAACAAATGAAATCAATTTTCCATCCACCACATTGCCACGTGTGGCAGTGGTTTTCAAATCATAAGCGAGCCAGAAATACACCGTGTCTCCAAGCATATCCTGCGAACCGGTAATCGTAAAATTCCCATTGGGTACACTTCCGAGTGTACCGAAAACCGTAGTGGTTGCAAATGTTGAAGACGTTCCGGTGTAGTAAACCTTCGCGTTAGCTAAATCACCGGAAGCATTTGTGCAACCCGGTGTGCCACTCGTATTAAAAGTAAATTGTGTGACATTACCTGCACAGGAAGTTCCATTAGCTATCATTCTAATCCTGATGATTTCATTATTCGGGCTTCCTTGCGCAATCGCAGTTGTATTCGGCTGAGCCACTGAAGCTGTCGGGTCTATACAAGTCACTGCTCCCAACCCAAATTGCACTGCAGCTATTCCGCTTAAAGAACTTCTTTGGGCATCGGGGGTAGAAAAAAGATGTGCTCCCTGTAATGTCCATGGGCTGACCGCAGACGCGCGTTTCAAAACCCGCGTATTTACAGTTGGCGTGTAAGAAGTGAAATTAGTCTTGGAAAGTTTTGCAGTATAGTTCGTGCTTGTGAGTGAATTTGCGGCAGTGAGATTCCAGTAACCTTCGGTGAACTGGTTGGTAATAGTTGCTGCTCCCTCCACCATCGGCAATCCACTCGATCCGGGATTTCCGGAAATAAATTCATTGATTAATGAGCCGGTGGTGAGATTGGTAAAGTTGTAGGTGGAAGAATATAATTTGGTTGCCGTTCCTACCGGAAATACAATATCCGTTCCTGTAGCTCCAACCCATCTTTCAAATTTTCCGGTGATGATACCACTTGTGTATGTCAATGCTCCGGGCGTTCCAGCACTGACACCCAAAGTGAGCTTGTAAATTCCGGGAACAATATTACCCTGCGTCATGGTAAGTTGATTAGACGCTACCACATTATTATTCATCGCTAAATTTCCTGAGGTCTTATTGGTAGTAATTCCATAAAAAGTTTGCTGAGCGGTATGCGTAATGGTTTGAGTCGAAGCGCCATCAAAAATTACGATACCCGCACGTCTGGTAAAACCTGCATCCACCACCGCATTCTGGTCTGTCCAGTTACCTGCGGTATTGATCGTGTAATTGCTTGCGCTGACATCGAGGTTCACTCCATTATTTATCAGCAAGTTGCCATCCACATTAATCGCACCGGTGCTGTTGCTGAAATTGGCGTGATGTGCATTGGTAAGTGTTTTTATTCCCGAGCCTGCGAACGTAATGTTTCCGTAAGGCGAGCCTTTTGTGCCCGTTAACCCCGGTACGGATTGATTTCCGCTTGCGCCAAAAACAACCGTACTGGTAGGACCAAATGTAATTTGTCCCTTATCCTGGTTAGTTCCGAAATAAGCAATACCCCCATAGACGCTGGCAGTGGTGGTTGTATAATATGTGGCGCCATTCTGAACTTCAAACAATGCGTTGTTGTCATTCACCATTTGAATATTGTATCCGCCTGAATACAATGTTCCGCTTTGAACAATCAATTGCCTTTGAACGGTGGCATAAGTTGGTCCGAGAGTCAAATTACTGTTCAAAGTAACGCCCGCAGTATTATTGATGTAAACGTTGCTGAATTGCCACATGCTGGAATTGCTGGCATTAGGAGTCAGTTCAAGTATCTGGGGTACAGTGCCACAAAGATTAAGCACTACATCATGATTAGGATCGGATGTGAAAAATTTTCCCTGTTTACCCGCTAAAATATTAACGCTTCCTTTCAGGTTCAGACGGGAAGTACCCTCCATAGCGAATTGCGTTTTATCCGCCACACTGCCATCAAAGTTGATATTGCCAGTCAAATTAATGATACTACTGTTGCTCATTTGGAAAACTAACCTTCGGCTGCTGGTATTTAACAAGTCAATGTTATGAGCGATATCAACAATTGCATTGTTTTTTATAAGGAAAGCAGCATCATTGTCTTCCGTGGCATTGGCAAAATTTATTGTAACACCTTTATTAATAGTCAGGCGCGCACTCGTTAACACACACAACTCCATGCGCTTGCTGCTGGTAAACATGTATATGGAATCGCACGTAAGCGTACTTGTTCCTGTAATCGTCAGGTTACTTCGGGAAGCGTTTGATGAGAGGGAAATATTTCTTGCAACTGCAGTGATGTTATTTGCCGTTACCGTATATCCTCTTTCAACATATACATCGGTGGATGAAATCGGCACTGAAGCGCCCGAAGGTCCGCCTGAATACCATGACCATGTAGAGGTTGCGTTCCAGTTACCGGTAGCTACAGAATATCTCGCTTCCTTGATTGGGCGGCTTCCGACAGGATCGGGAATAATTGCTGTAGCAATACTGTCGCCTGCAAAAAATGAAACCAGTTTGGCATCTACCACATTGCCACGAGTGGCAGTGGTTTTCAGATTATATGCGAGCCAGAAATAGACCGTATCATCAAACATAAGCTGGTTGCCGGTGATGGTGAAGTCACCATTCGGATTTGCAACGGTTCCAAAAAGATTGGTGGTGCTAAAGGAGGATGACCCCCCGGTATAATAAACTTTTGCGCTGGACAAATCCCCGGAGGCATTCGTGGAGCCGGGAGTTCCTCCTGTATTAAAAGTAAAGGATGTAACGTAGTTTAAACAGATAGGACCATAAGCGTAAATTTTTACTCTTATCATTTCATTGTCTGAGCTTCCCTGTGCAACTTCCGTGGTGATGGGCTGTTCCACTATCGAGGTAGGACGAACGCAAGTTGACCTGCCCAATGCGAATTGTGCGGTGGCAATTCCGTTTAAGCCTGTTCTGCGGACAATGCTTCCCGAAACATTATGCGCACCCTGCAGCACCCACGGGCTTACCGCGCTTGTGCGCTTGAGTACGCGCGTGTTGGTACTGAACGGATAAGAAATAAAACCGGTGGAGTAGGCAGCAACTTCATAATTAGTGCTTGCAATGGTGCCTGTGGTAAAATTCCAATATCCTTCTGTGAATTGATTCGTTACGGTAGCAAAACCTTCCGTGAGCGGCAAGCCATTGGAGCCGGGGTCTGTGGCTACGAATTGACCTATGAGAGAACCGGATGTCAGGTTCGTAAAGACCAGATTAGTCTGATACGTATTAGCGGCAGTACCCACCGGAAAACTATATCCCGTGCCTGTTGCAGTAATCCATCGTTGAAATTTTCCGATGATAGTTCCGGCAGTGTAAGAAAGCGTTCCGGGATTAGCATTACTGGTACCAAGATTAAGCTGAAATGCTCCCATATCAATATTTCCTGCTGTGAGGGTGAGCGTGTTCGTAGCAGAAATATTTCCTGAAGCGGTGAGGGCTCCTGCGGATTTATTAATACCTAATTTGTAAAATGTTTCGGGGGTAACCGTCTGTGCTCCGCTGCCGTTGAATGTAACCTGTAGAAGGTTCTCGTTGAATGTTCCCGCATTGCTCCAGTTGCCCGCCACATTGATATTGGTGGGTCCCACCTGACTCATTATTTTGGCGCTGTTGATAGTGACATTATTAAAATTCCATGTTCCGGTGCTCACGAGTTGGGTATTGGTAGCGTCATTAAAAATGACGGTTCCTCCGGTGGAACTAAATGTACCTGCGTTCGTCCAGCTTTTATTGCCGCCTTCAAAGGTGGTAGTACCATTTGTCTGGGTGAACGAATCCCCTGCTTCCATCGAAAGATTGCCACGGAAAGTCAGCAAGCCATTGGATTGGCTGATAGTGATTTTTCCTGCGTTATTATCACGAACATCTCCAATGAGGAGCACCGTACCGCCAGAAATGGTAAGTGTAGTAAGGTCTGTTTCTCCCTTCAGGAAATAAGTGGGTCCGTTATTGGTAAACGTGCCGCCAGAAATACTCATGGCGATAGTGAACGCCCCTGCTTTCGTATTACCATCCAACGTAATGGATTCATTCACCGTAGTAGTTCCAGCGGTCATATTGAAGGATGCATTCCTTGCGACACATTTCAGATAGAGGTATCCCGTTCCATCAAGGTCGGAGTCCGTTTTGAAGGTACCCGTTCCGCTCACATTCACGGTGGCATCCTCAATCTCCACATCTCCTGTTGCATTAAATGTACCTCCGGAAAGATTGAAAATAGCGCCTTGTACAATCAGATTTGTTTTATCATTCTGCAGGGTAAAAGTGCCTCCAGTCATATTCAGCGTTGGAGTAGTCGTATTATTTCCATCCATAGACAACAAATCGGTAATGGTAAGGTCAGCCTGTATGGTAAGCGTTGCGCCATTCTGCATGAACAACTGCTTAATGGAATGCACGGAGTTTGCACTAATGATAGGGGCATTGATGTAATTGACAGGATCAATCAAGGCATTATTAGCTACGCCCGGAAAAATATTTCCTTCCCAGTTCAGCGGATTGTTCCAGTCGGAACTGACATCGCCCTGCCATTTTTTATCAGCCGCATTCGTATTCAAGGAAATAAAAAGGAAAGTAAACAGGAAAATAAAAGTGGGGGCATGCTTTAATTTAAATGCTAAAAGCGATTTCCAGCCGGAGCTGTAGCTTAGCACTGAAAGCATACACCACTGCCTGTGGCAGAACTTAGAGGTGGACAATGTGGGAGTCATTGCTGGTTAGGTTTTCCGTAAAAAAAATTGGTCAAGAGCTGTGAAAAAGCGCTTTTACACACTTCTTCAATTCTGTTTTTACGGAAAAATGCGGAGAAGGTTGGGGAAAGGGGACGCGAGCAAGTCGGCTTACGTAGAAATCAAGTAAAAAACAAAGGGCAGGAATCGCTTCCTGCCCCTTGTTATAATCTCATTCGACTAATCCAAAAAAAGAAAGCCGGACGACTGCCCGGCTTTCTTTTTTTGATTTACAATCCGCGTTTTTACTTCATCAACTTCACATACTGAATCTGACCATTCATGCGCACTTCGAGGAAATAAACTCCCGCTGCCAGCGTGCCGTCCAAATTCAATGTTTGTTTATTCGCACCGCTCATCACTGCAACTCTTTCAAATCGAGCAGCCTTTCCGAGCACATCTATCAATTTCATTTCAGCAACACCATCAAATTCAGAGTTGAATTCAACAGTCACCTGATTTACAAACGGGTTCGGATATACTGCGAGGTCGCTGATTTCCGAAGAGAAGGATTCAACTGTATTATTCAACTCATTTCCTTCCAACTTAGCGCCACCGTTACACAGTCCACCTGTCACCAACGAGCCATTGAATGCAGCCGTGTTTCCGCTCACGTAGTTCGTTGTTTGTGAACCGCCAAACCATAAGAATGGAGTTGCACCACCGGTAAACTCAATCTTCAGGATGTGCAGTTCATAAGGACCTGCAGCGCTGTTGAATATTTCAACATAAGGCACTGCCGTAAAATCAGTTGTCGGGTAATTAGACAGCGGGATGCAAATAGTTGTCCAGCCTCTCGGAACACAACCTACCGGATAGTTATTCGTAATCCTCGTAGCTTCAGTTTGCAATGAGCCCTTCAACCTGACGTGCACCTTTGAGATTGTTCCCGGGTTGGTTGCATCTCTCAGAGTGATACAAAGCATATTATTGCCGCCTGCAATCACATTCTTATTCACCCATGAAGTGGTAGCACCATAAAGAACCTTGAGGTTTAATGAATTCGTAGTCGTGTTCACAAATTTCAGGTAGTTCGGTGTATTGACAACCGCAGTATGCGTACATCCGCCCAATCCATCGCCCACATCCACTGTGCAGGGATTTTGATCGTCACAGAAGAACGCGCTGCATGGGTCACCACCACAGCCTTGAATCGGAGTAAATACGCACTCCCCGCTAACACAAGCATCTCTTGTACAATTGTTGCCGTCATTGCAGACAACGGGGGTGTATTGACATTGTCCATTCACACACGCATCCGTTGTGCAGGAGTTTTGATCGTTGCAAACAACCGGAGTGGAAACACACTGACCATTCACACACGCATCCGTTGTGCAGGAGTTTTGATCGTTGCAAACAACCGGAGTATATACACACTGACCATTCACACATGCATCCGTTGTGCAGGAGTTTTGATCGTTGCAAACAACCGGAGTATATACACACTGACCATTCACACATGCATCCGTTGTGCAGGAGTTCTGATCGTTGCAAATCACATTCGCGCAAGGATCATTTCCGCAACCCGGAATTGCGATGTGGGCGCAGTTGCCCGTATTCCTGTCGCAAGCGTCAGTAGTACAAACATTCTGGTCATTGCAACTTGTAGTTCCGATAACCGTGAACGTAACTGTAATCGGAGTTCCGGCAGTTCCCGATGCGCCTACTCCCGTATATGGAATTACTGTAAGTGTATAGAAGCCCGGAGCAGGCGACCAAGCAATATAGCTTCCGGCATTATCACCGTTGATAGAAAATGGCGCAGCGCTCTCAGTTCTGAAAATGCTGGCGTTCAATACAAACCTTGCGCTCTTCACAACCGTGAGGCATGCATTGGCACGGATGCTGAATCCGGAGCAAAGTGTTTCGTAGTTGATTACCGCACCATCCGTGAGCGGTCCAATATCACCACCCAAGCCAGGACGAACCAACGTGAGGCTTGTTATTGAGTTTGGACATCCGCCACAACCCTGAATTGGAGTATATACACACTGACCATTTACGCAGGCATCAGTTGTGCAGGAGTTTTGGTCATTACATACTACCGGAGTGTAAACACACTGACCGTTTACGCAAGCATCTGTTGTGCAGGAGTTCTGGTCATTACATACTACCGGAGTATAAACACACTGTCCGTTTACACAAGCATCTGTTGTGCAGGAGTTCTGGTCGTTGCATACAACCTGGGTGTAAACACATTGTCCGTTTACACACGCATCAGTTGTGCAGGAGTTCTGGTCATTACATACTACCGGAGTGTAAACACACTGACCGTTTACGCACGCATCTGTTGTGCAAGAGTTTTGGTCATTGCAAACAACAGGAGTGTATTGGCATTGACCATTTACACACGCATCACCGGTGCAGGAACTCTGGTCATTGCAAACTACCGGAGTATTTGAACAAAATCCATCCGTAGCACAGAAATCATTAGTGCATCCGTCATTATCAAAACATTGTGTGTTTGAAATGCAGGGAATGCGACCACAACCGGGTATCGGTGTGTTTGAACACTGACCATTATTGCAAGCGTCTGCTGTACATGGATCGTTGTCATCACAATTTAAAGTAAGGCAAGGATCTTCGCATGACTCCTCTCCTACTATTGTACAATCAACTGTTTGGCATCCATTCGCATCTGTGATCGTTACACAGTAGGTTCCGGGACACAATCCGCTAATAGAAGCAGAGGTTGCGCCTGTATTCCATAAATATCCGTAAGGAGCTGTGCCGCCAATTGGATTGGCTGTTGCAGTTCCATCACAGCAGGTATCAGGCTGGCAGAAAATCAACTTTCCAACCGCACCTCCTGAACCGTTATACTGAATGATGAACTTACGCACACCCGAAGCATTTACGTTTACATTTACAAAACCGCCATTTACCGTAATCGGAATCTGAACGGATGCAATCACCTGATTAAATTCATCATAAGCTGTAGCAGTTCCGGGAATCGGTTGGTCGTTATCTACGAATACGAACGAGGTAATTGTCTTCGGAGAGTCAAACAGATAAATCTGTTTTCCGCCACCCGCCCAGTCATTCGGGTCATCCACAATGTTATTATTGTTAATGTCATTGATGTTTGACGGCAAAATCAATAAGTTCCCCAAATCGGCTTCCAAATCAGGGTCCGGTGTGCCGCTCAGGTTGGAGTTGAACACGATAATGGTGTCAATATTTCCATTTGAATCACCGCGGATACGCACACCCTGCGCGAGGAACTGGTTGTTGATAAATGCGCCATGCTGCAAGTTGTCATAGCTCAACACACAAGCCGGGTCTAACTCATTCAGTTGCGGAGCCTGATGGCATTCGCAGCTTACATCGGTGTGTGTTACGTTGCCGTCAATTTCAGTTCCCGTGTATTGACACTCACCGTTTACGCACAAGTCAACCGTGCAAGGGTTTTGGTCATTGCAGACAATCGGAGTATAAACGCACTGTCCGTTTACGCACACATCATTCGTGCAAGTATTCTGGTCATTGCAAACTACAGGTGTGTGCTGACACTGTCCGTTTACGCATAAATCAGTCGTGCAGGAATTCTGGTCATTGCATACAATCGGAGTATAGACACATTGGCCATTTACACATGCATCATTCGTGCAGGAATTCTGATCGTTGCACACAACAGGAGTGTATTGGCACTGACCATTCACACACAAATCAGTCGTACAGGTATTCTGGTCGTTGCAGACAATCGGAGTGTAGACGCATTGTCCATTCACACACAAATCAGTCGTGCAGGTATTCTGGTCGTTGCAGACAATCGGAGAGTAGACGCATTGACCGTTCACACAAGCATCACTCGTGCAAGAACTGTTATCGCTGCACACAACAGGAGTGTATTGGCATTGTCCATTCACGCACGCATCAGTAGTGCAACCATTATTGTCAGTGCAAACGATAGGCGTATATTGGCAATGTCCATATACGCACTGGTCTGTAGTGCATGGATTCTGGTCATTACAGATTTTAGGCGTATAATCGCAGCCTCCTTCTTCATCACAAGCATCAATGGTGCATGCATTTTGGTCATCACAGTCCACCGGAATATGCAGGCACAAGTTGTTGCTACACAGGTCAATCGTGCAGGCATCGCCATCTTCGCAATTTTCATTTGAAAGGAAGGTTTCATCCTGAAACGTGCATCCCTTTGAATCGGAAACAGTTACAGAATAAGAACCCGCGCATAAACCTGCGCTGCCACCCTGAGTTTGGTGAGGCTTCACACAGATACCGTTCACTTTAGCCCTGTTCACAACATTCGTAAACTGGATAGTCAGGAACCCGTCTGCAACCGTTGTCTGGAAGGTCTTAATTGTCGCAGTTGCCGGACCAACATCCGCGTTAATATCATAGTTGGTTAGTACTGCGTTGCCTTCTATTGCTACGTTGAATACACGCTTTCCGATAAACGGTTGTGCGGTATTTCCACCGGTAACACCAAAGAAGAGTTCAGCGAAAAATAATTCAACGTCATACTGACCATTAATAACCGGAATGCTGTAAGTCATTGTTCCGCTCACGTTGTTGCGTTCAGTTCTGAATAACAAATCATCGGTTGTTCCGGCAATGTCAGCTACAGTATTGTTTGTGTAAGTAGAAGTGGAGCCGCTGAAGTTTTGGTCAACCAGAAAGATATCTCCATCACCTGCAACGAATTGAAGTCCACCGGCATTGATACATTTCGATGTTCCGTTGAAAGGAGGAGTTGCAATACCGATACTTTGAGTAGTCTCACCTGTTGACCACAAGTACGTGTAAGGAGGAGTGCCACCGCTTACTACCGCAGAAGCTGAACCGTCACACACGCCACAGGCAGAAGGATTTACTCCGCTGATATCCACCGTGATTACGGTCGGGAGGTTCACACAACCATCCACTCCCAAACATAAATCCACTGTGCAGGGATCTTGGTCATCACAATTAATAGGAGTGTACTGACATCCTGTTCCAACGCACACATCAATGGTACAAGGTTCATTATCGTTGCAAGCAACTGGCGTATATCTGCAAACTCCATTAATACATTCATCAATCGTGCAGGCATTATTGTCTCCGCAATTAATCATGGGGTGGAAACATTCTCCGCTCACGCAAAAATTATAAGTACAAGAATTTTGATCATTGCAAACAACGGGCGTGTATTGGCACTGACCGTTTACGCATAAATCCGTTGTGCAGGAATTTTGGTCGTTGCAGACTACAGGTGTATATTGGCACTGACCATTCACGCACAAATCGGTTGTACAAGCATTCTGGTCGTTACAGATAATCGTAGTGTATTGGCATTGTCCATTCGAACACAAATCGGTTGTGCAGGAATTGCCATCATCACAACTAATGGGTGTGTATTGACATTGACCGTTCACACACAAATCCGTAGTGCAGGAATTCTGATCGTTGCAGACAATCGGAGTATAGACGCATTGACCATTCACGCACAAATCCGTAGTACAGGAATTCTGGTCATTGCAGACAACAGGCGTGTATTGGCACTGACCGTTCACGCATAAATCTGTAGTGCAGGAATTCTGGTCATTACATACAATCGGAGTATAGGTGCATTGACCGTTCACACAATTATCACTTGTGCAGGGATTGTTGTCATTACAGGGCAGGGAAAGAATGGTTTCCATTTTCGTAGTTGAGCAGCCACCCGCATCAGTAATAGTTACTGTGTAAGTTCCAGCGCATAATCCGGAAATATCTTCTGATGTAGCCCCGTTTGACCATTTATAAGTGAAGGGTCCGGTACCGGCAGTTACAGAAAGATTAATGCTTCCATTGCAAGTAGGAACACAAGGCGGAACACAATGAAAAGAATCAACCGGCTCGGTGTTGTTGCCCGTCTTGCTCGGGCTGGCATGAACTTCAACAATATCAGGGAATCCGAAGCCTGCAGCGCCAAATACGCTCAGATTCACGGTAGCCTCATACCACACTTCATATATCCAATTGGGTTGTGCTGCAGTAGGGGTATAGTTAGCATTTGTAGCAGGTGAGTTAGTAGTCAGCACATAACCAAAGCTGTTAAAATTTTCACTTAATGAAGTCTTTACATTTAATATATTGGCTGCGCTTCCAAGTATCATACCCCCCTCTCCTCCGGATACTCCGAGCGTTTTATAGCCGGATGGAACTGTACTGCTTGAAGTCAAATAATCCATTTTAAAATCTAATTTCTTCGCTCCGTTGGCATCAAACAATGCTAACTGTAACTTATCTGAGCCGGTCAGGTTGCTGAAAGTGTGACCATTGGGCCAACCGATCTGACCAGAACCATAAGTATTATCAACAAATGTTTTTGCGAACGTGGTGCGTAGAGTAAGAGTTCCATTCACCTGGTCAATGTCCCAAGTCGTTACGGCATTTACAATAGTTGGTTTTGTTGGGCTTTCAAAACATAATTGTTCACCGGTGGTTGGACATGGAATACTGCAATCCGTGTTAGGCGTTGCGGAAGTAGAGGCTTCCAATTGTGAAGGAGTCTGTTCTACTTCAATCGTATTAGTTGCGGAGCAGCCATTTGCATCAGTGATAGTAACATAATAAATCCCATCACACACTCCACTAAGGTCTTCTGTGGTTTTCCCGTTTGACCATTTGAAGGTAAATGGACCATTACCCGCTGTTACAGTCAGGTTAACAGTACCCGTGCAAGTTTCAGGACACAAATTGTCTTCGCAAGGAATCGAATCAACGATTTCAGTATTATTACCGGTTTTGCTCGGGCTGGCATGAACAGAAACAAACTGAGGAGAACCGAAACCTGCTGCTCCAAAAGCGCTGAGCTTAACAGTCACTTCATACCAAACCTCATATATCCAATTTGGTTGAGCAGGGTTAGGAGTATAGGTGGTATTCGTTGCCGGGGAATTAGTTGTCAGCACATAGCCAAACGTGTTAAAGTTTTCACTGAGTGATGTTTTTACATTTACAAAATCACTTGCATTTCCAAGACTAATGTCTCCTTGACCGCCTATTACGCCCAACGTACCATATCCGGAAGGAAATGTTCCGGAAGAAGTAATGTAATCCATCTGGAACTCCAGCTTCTTCACATTATTTGCATCATAAAGCGCCAATTCAAGATTATCTGAACCAGTCAGGTTGCTGAAAGTATGTCCATTGGGCCAGCCTACTGCATTTGTTCCATACGTATTGTCAACAAAAGTCTTTGCTAATGTTGTGCGAATAGTTACTGTTCCTGCATTCTGATCTATCGTCCAAATTGATTGAGCATTCACAATATTGGGAACAGTCGGGCTTTCAAAGCATTTCTGTTCTCCTTCGCATTGCGGTCCGCAACTTGCATCAGGCGTGGAAGAAACTGAAGACGCAATTCCTGAAGGAACCTGACCAACGGTAAAAGTCTGCACCTTTGAACAACCATTCCCATTAGTAATGGTTACGGTATGATCACCGGTACACACTCCGGTAATATCTTCAGTTGTTGCTCCGGTTGACCACCTGAACGTGAATGGACCTGTTCCGGCAGAAACGGTAAGGTTAATCGCACCGTTGCAATTGAAATTGCAGCAGCCTTTGTCAACAACTACTTCCGTGTTGTTTCCGGTTTTGCTCGGGCTGGCATGAACTGAAATAAACTGAGGCTTGCCAAAACCTGTCGATCCAAATGCGCTCAACTTCACGGTTACTTCATACCATACTTCAAATATCCAGTTTGGTTGAGCAGGGTTAGGAGTATAGGTGGTATTCGTTGCCGGGGAATTAGTTGTTAGCACATAGCCAAACGTGTTAAAGTTTTCACTGAGTGATGTTTTTACATTTACAAAATCACTTGCATTTCCAAGGCTAATATCTCCTTCTCCCCCAGTTACTCCTAAAGTGCCATATCCAGATGGAAATGCTCCGGAAGAAATGTAGTCCATTTCAAACTCAAGTTTTTTTGTATTGTTAGCATCGTAAAGTGCAAGTTCTAATTTGTCTGAACCAGTCAGGTTGCTGAAAGTATGACCACTGGGCCAACCGACTGCATTTGCTCCATAGGTGTTATCCACGAATGTCTTTGACAACGTAGTGCGGATTGTAACTGTTCCTGCCCCCTGATTAATTGTCCAGCTTGATTGTGCATTTACAGTACCAGGAACAGTAGCGCTTTCAAAACACTGCGCTATGCAAGCTCCATTACAAATTGAATTTGGAGTAGTGGAAGCTGTTGCCGAAACATTTGATACTGGCTGCGTGATAACGAATGTTTTTGCAGATTTTAATTTGTCTGCGTCCTCAACGGTTATTGTATAGGAGCCCGCGCATAGACCGGAGAGGTCTTCCGTGGTAGCTCCAGTATTCCATTTGTATTTATACGGTGTTTTTCCTCCCGTAACCGATACGTTAATTGCTCCATTGCACGGGGAAGAGCAAGTTGTGCTGTTTGTGGCAATACCAGTGACACTTGGAGGAGTTCCCGGCATTGCAAAACCCACATTCTGCATACTGAGGAAAAGAATAATTGTAAGACAACAGGCAATCAACTTTTTCATTGGAAGGTTTTTAATATTATTCAATGTGATTAAAATACTTTTTTAACTTGATTAAAAAGTTTTGGAACGCTGTAAAAATACTCAGGCATATTTCATACTTCAACGCAATAGACGGAAATAAAAAATTATCAGAACCTTTTATCAGCAAAGGTTTGACAACATTAAATTGTTGTTATTTCTTCTGATGGGACTCGACTTTCTGAAAAAAAATCCGCAAGAAATTATCAAAAAAAATGTGCAGATTAGGGCTTTTGCTGCAAGGGTCCGGAGTGCGCCAATCGGAACCCTAAATCGTTACCTAAATCAACAGGATTAAGATCGCCACGCATACCTGGGCGTGTGTATTTGACAGTATATTGCCAGCACCCGCCCCGATCAACGCGATGTGTTCCATTAGGCGGACCTTGCGGATTAGTGGCATCCAACACTGTATATAAAGAGAAAATATCACTGCACCACTCCCACACATTTCCCCCCATGTCATAAATTCCCAGTTCATTGGGAGCTTTTGTGCCCACGAGATGCGTTACATTGCCGGAGTTAGCGCTATACCATGCTACCTCATCCGGATTGTTACTGCCGCAATACTTAAATCCTTTAGATTTATTTCCGCCCCTTGCGGCAAACTCCCATTCGGCATCTGTGGCAAGTCGGTAATTGAACCCGGGATATATTTGATTTAACTTGTCAATGAATAATTGCACCATATCCCATGAAACGCTTTCCACAGGGCAACTGTCGCACCCAGTGAACCCGCTGGGATTATAGCCCATCACAACCTTCCATTGCGCCTGAGTTACTTCGTATTTCCCGATATAAAAATCAGAAAGCACTACTCTGTGCGAGGGCTTTTCCTGGTCCTCACAATCACTATCTCTGCCCGGCTGGCAACCCATCGTAAAACTTCCTCCCAGCACTGCAACCATTTCAACAAAAGGGGGATTTTCTTTATTCTCAATTAACGCTGCAATGCGAAATACTTCCTGGTATTCGGGCTTCTTTTTAAATGCTTTGTTGCGGGTGGCTAATACAAGGTCAATATATTTTCTTGCTTTGGGCAAATTTCCTGTGAAGTAAGCTGTGCGCGCTGCTCTGAATTGCGCTTCAGGAAAAGCGGGATTGAGTTGCAGGCATTCTTCATAAATCATTAACGCATGGTCATATTCCTTCGCTTCATAGGCAGTGTCACCCTGCGCACATTTAATTCGGGCTGCATTTTTCTCACTCTGGGCTGTTGAGTCAAGACAAAAAAGAAGCAAAAGAAAAAAATACGTGGTGCGAATCATACAGTATATTTTTTGATTGTTTTAAGTAGGTGATACAAAAGTAGAGGAAACATCAGGTCTTCACTTTAAATGTTATTGACAAAAGCATGTAGAAAAAAAGGCTGCCTGTTTAGGGCAGCCTCTTTCTTTTTGCGGCAAAACTTTATGCTTACCTGCCGATTTTCAGCACGCGGATACCTTCGGAGTAACCATCTTTATATAATTCCACAAAGTAAAAGCCCTGGGCTAATGTACCACTCACGTTCAACGCCTTCGCATTGTGGCCTGCTTCAGCCTGAACATTTTCCTTTTGGAGCACCTGTCCGAGCAAGTTCAGCAACCTGATTTGTGCAGGTCCCTCATTCTTGGAAGTAAACTCTACATTCAGCATGTTGTCAAAAGGCATCGGGTAAACACCCATGTCTTCAAACTCAGTCTGCATGTTCCTGAACCCGATTTGCGATGCAGGATTAATAATGATGGTATCGAAAGCAACGCATCCGTTAGCATCCGTTACAGTTACAAAGTAAGTTCCTTCGCAAAGGCTGTCAACCGAAGCTGTTGTTGCTCCATTGCTCCAATTGTAGCTGTATGGCGCTGAACCGCCATTTGCAAATACTTCTGTAGTTCCATCGCAACATACTTGCTGACAATCAAACACGATGTCTGTAACACCACCTGAATCCATATCATCAATCACGAGCTTGCGTACGTTTGAAACATTGAGATTCACTACAGCAACACCGCCATCAGCAACAATTGGGATAGCAACAGTAGTAATCACGTTGTTAGCTGCATCATAAGCTGTGATGCTTCCGCCAGCACGGTCGTGGTCAATGATTTTTACGCTCTGCACAGTTCTCGCGAAATCAAATGTGAGAATCATCTTCCCCCCCCAGCGCGTGTCATTCGGGAAGTCAACCAAACCATTGTTGTTTGCATCAATCGTATCTTCAGGGAAGATGGCAACATTCCCCATATCAACCTGCAAATCCGGATCCCATGAACCACTCACATAAGTATCAAAAATGATGAGCTGGCTGATGTTCGGCTGATTTACCCAAGTATTCGGATAAGCCTGACCACTGATATGAATGCCATAAGCAGCATACTGCTCATTCAGCTTTGTGCCGTGTGGCAATCCTGCAAAGTTCAGTACGCAAAGTTGATTTTGCGTGTTGCTGCAATTGTTGGTGATATCCGTAGTCTCATGCGTTACTTCGATAGTCACCGGAGTATTGATACATTGACCAATGAAACACGCATCAGTTGTACACGCATTGCTGTCATCACAATTGATTGGAGTGAACTGACACTCGCCTGCAACACATTCTTGTGTAGTACACATGTCATCGTCATCACAAAGTACAGTTTCATGTGAACAGATACCGTTAATGCATGCATCAGTTGTACATAAGTCCTCATCACTGCAATTAACCAATACAAATTCGCATTGACCGAACTCACACTTGTCGTTTGTGCAAGCATCATTGTCATCGCAAATGATTTCAGTGTAAACGCAGTTGCCGTTTTGGCAAGCATCGGTTGTACATTCATTTGCATCATCACAAGCAATCACCGTGTAAACACATGCTCCATTCTCACATACATCGGAAGTGCAATCATTATGGTCATTGCAAAGAACAGGTGTGTAATTGCACTCGCCATTTTCACAAGCGTCTGTTGTGCAGGCATTATTATCCCCACAGATAATTGCTGTGAAAACACAATCTCCATCTACACATGCATCTGTGGTACAAGCATCGTTATCATCACAAACAATTGCAGTGAACTCACACGCTCCGTCAACACATGCGTCAATAGTGCATGCATCTGAATCATCGCAGATTACAGCAGTGTAAATACACTCGCCATTTTCACAAGCATCCGTTGTGCAAGCATCGTTATCATCACAAACGATTGCAGTGAACTCACACGCTCCGTCAACACATGCGTCAATAGTGCATGCATCTGAATCATCGCAGATTACAGCAGTGTAAATACACTCGCCATTTTCACAAGCATCTGAAGTACAAGCATCGTTGTCGAAACACTCAATAGCAGTGTTTAAACAACTTCCGTTCACACAAGCATCAACCGTACACAAGTTACTGTCATCGCAATTTACAGGAGTGTAAAGGCATGTTCCGTTGGCGCAGCCATTGATTGTGCAGGCATCATTGTCATCACAAACAATCGGTGTATTTGTACATGTCAGGTTAACATATTCATCAATCGTGCAAAGGTTGTTATCGTTACAAATACAACTTGTATTTATACCGGGACCATCAACAATCGTAATCGTAATTGTCTTTGAAGCGCCTGCTATACCGGTAGCATTCGGACCATTATATGGAATTGCTTCAATGAGGTAAGTTCCCGGAACAGGCTGCCATGCATGGTAATCTCCTTGTGGGTTGTCACCGGCTAAGGCAAACGGAATTCTTTCTTCTACTCTGAACAGATTTCCATTTACAATAAACTTCACGCTCTTCACTGTATCACCGCAAACGTCTGCACGAACATTGAATGTGCAAAGCGTATCACGGTTAATTACATAGGTGTCAATAATCGTATCAATGTCACCGCCAAATCCAAAATTCACTAAAGTGAACCCGGTAATTTCTAACTCACAGCATTGCGCAGGAGCGATAACTTCAGAGCTCACCGTTGACAGGCATCCGTGCGCATCCGTAACTGTTACTGTATAGATTCCGGGAGCGAGTCCGCTGATATTCTGCGTAGTTGCACCGGTTGACCAGAAGAAAGTATAAGGTGGTATAGAGCCGGTTACTGTTACCGCAACTTCGCCATCATTCAATTCGCAAGTAGATGGAGTTGCAATAGCGCCCAATACTAATGCGCTGGGTTGTGTGACAACAATGATTTCCACAGCAGTACATCCGTTTTCATCGGTAACAGTTACAGAATATGTTCCGGCAATTAATCCGCTTACATCTTCAGTAGTGCGTCCATTTGACCAATGGAAAATATAAGGAGATGTACCACCTGAAACCAGAAGGTTAATCGAACCATCACTTGCTCCAAAACAAGAAACATGATCTACGGAAGATTCAATTTCAATTGCAAGCGGAGCAACAAGTAGAACAGTATCCGGCATCTGGTAACCGAACATATCCGTCATTGTAACAGTATATTCTCCCGCGCAAAGATTTACAACTGTAGCAGTTACATCGCCTGTTGACCACAAGTAGCTGTAGCAACCTCCGCTCACAGAAACCGATCCATCGCAAGAGTAGCTGCACGCAGGATTTTCTCCTGTAGCAGGCTCCTGCTGATTCAACACCGTAATACGCTGACTTACTGATTCAGATAAGTTTCCGCAAGCATCCGAAGCAGTCCATGTTCTCACGAACACGATTGACTGAGGCGCGTTATCAAAAATTGTATCGTCATCAAATGAAATTGTAGCATCGAAATCACACTCATCAATTACAACCGGCTGGCTGAACTCAGGTTGTGCAGGACACAGAATTGTTTCATCGTCCCCTACTCCACTAATAACAGGCGCAGTTGTGTCGCGCGCAGTGATAGTTTGTGCTGCAGTAGAAGTATTTCCGCAAGCATCCGTAGCAGTCCAGATACGCGTGATGCTGAATTCATAACCGCAATCACCAAACGTAATATCATCAAGAAATGTAAGCGTTGCTGTACCACAAGCGTCAGTTGCTGCCGGTCTGCTGAAATCAGGAATTTCAGGGCAAGCAATCACCATATCAGGATTTACATTGCTAATCACGGGAGCAACATTATCAATTATTGCAATTGCTTGTGTTGCAGAAGAACTGTTGCCACATGCGTCAGTTGCTCTCCATTCACGGATAACGATGCGTTCGTTTGCGCAATTGCCGGGGATCGTTGCATCAGAAAAAGTCAATGTTGCTGTTCCGCACAAATCAGAAGCAGTCGGCTCGCTGAATTGCGGTTGCTCAGAACAGTAAATTATTTCATCCGCGCCAATTCCCGAAATCACCGGAATAGAATTGTCTATCACCGAAATTGTTTGCGAAGCAGTAGAGTTGTTTCCGCAAACATCGGTTGTTGTCCACACACGGGTAACAGCATATTCATTTGCACATGCGCCTTCATTCAATTCATCTTCAAACGTGAATGAAGAAATGTTACCGCAAGCGTCAAATGCGACAGGCTCGCTGAATTGCGGCTGCGCGGGACATTCAATTGTTTCGTCTGCGCCAACACTGCTGATTACAGGAGCAACATTGTCAACTACTGTAATTGTCTGTGAAGCAGTTGAACTGTTTCCGCAAGCATCCGAAGTTGTCCATACGCGGGTAACAGAATATTCATTTGCGCAAGAACCATTTGTTCTAAAATCCTGATGCGTCAAAGAAGCGCCATCACACTCGTCATTTGCAACAGGCTGGCTGAACTGCGGCTGCGCAGGGCACTGAATTGTTGCATTTGCGCCAACACCGCTGATTACAGGCGCTGTGTTGTCTTCTACAGTAATTGTTTGCGATGCAGTGCTGGTATTTCCGCAAGCATCGGTTGCTGTCCAGATACGGGTAATGTTGAATTCATAACCACACGCGCCAAACGTAATATCATCTATGTAAGTGAGCGTTGCAATGCCGCAAGCATCCGTTGCAGCAGGATGGCTGAACTGAGGAATAGCAGGACACTGGATTGTTTCATCTGCCCCAACACCGCTGATTACCGGGGCTGTAGCATCAACCACTGTAATCGCTTGTGAAGCAGAAGAACTGTTGCCGCAAGCATCCGTTGCAATAAACGAGCGGATAACAGTGTAGGCGTTCGGACAATTTCCGGCAATCGTATCATCCGAAAATGTCAATACAGGATCTGAATCACATTCGTCAGATACAACAGGCTGGCTGAATTGCGGCTGTGTGGGACACTGTATTGTTTCATCTGCGCCAATACCGCTAACCAAAGGGGCAGTATTGTCAATTGCGAGAATTGTTTGCGCAGCAGTTGCTGTATTGCCGCATGCATCGGCAGCAGTCCATGTGCGGGTGATGCTGAAACTATAAGGACAGCTTCCAAATGTTACGTCATCAATATAAGTAAGCGTAACAGAGCCGCAAGCATCTGAAGCAGTAGGATTACTAAATTCAGGAATTTCAGGACAGTTGATAGTTGCATCATCGCCCACGCCATGAATCACAGGAGCAGTATTATCCATCACGGTTACAGCCTGTGAAGCGGAAGAACTGTTGCCGCAAGCGTCAGCAATATGCCAAGTACGCACAACAATGAAGCTATTCGGGCAGTTGCCTGCTATCGTATCATCTTCTGTTGCATAAGTTGGATTGAGGTCGCAATTATCCGTTACGGTAATTTCACCAAACACCGGTTGTGCAGGGCACTCTACCGTTTCGGGAACATCGCTGATTGTTGCAGTTGGTGGAGTTTGATCTTCGACTGCAACAATGTATTCGCAATTTGCAGCACAAGTTCCAATAGAAGAAACAAGCATCAAGGTAAAACTGCCGCAGTTGTTTTTCGCCTTCACCGTAACCGTTTGCTGGTTGCTTGCGCCAACAATGTTTCCATCGCCAACAATTGTCCAGGAGTATGAACTTACTCCTGCAAGACCAGAATAGGTTGAAGTAGCGCTTGGGCACAAAACAGTTTCACCGCTGATTGAACAAGCCACTAAAGAGCAGCGATAACCTGCATCTACTGTTAGAATCGTGTCACCGGAATTGAGTGAGTAGATTCCCGTTTTTCCGGTAATGGCATCCGCATCGCTGTCAGTTGCATCATTGCCCACATCAGCTAATGTAGGGAGCAATCCATTTGGCACAGTGGCGTGTCCAAAAATGATATAATAGTTACCCAAGTCAAGGCTGTCAAACAAGTAATAGCCGTTTGCATCGGTAATTATTGTAGAAAGCAGTGAATCGTTGTCTGCATCATATAATTGAACAGTTACTCCGGAAATACCCGGTTCACCGGCATCCTGCTGACCGTTTGCATTCAAATCATGCCACACAAAATCACCAATCGCTGCCAAAGCACAGGGGGCGGTGCCGACATTATAAGTTGCGGTTATGCTACATCCGATTGAGTCAGTCACCGTTACGGAGAAAGAACCTGAGCATAAATCGCTCAAATCTTCTGAAGATGAACCGTTGGACCATTCAAATGAGTAAGGAGGAATGCCGCCCGTTGCGGTAAGATTGATGCTGCCATCACCATCGCAAGGATTGCTGAAACTGCATTCACGACCTTTCTTGTCAATGAAACCAACTAATGTGAAAGCGCCATAGGTGCCGCCTATTCCAATTTTATTGCATTCAGAAGTGAGCACTAAATGGGTTCCTCCGTTTACAGAGATATAAATGATTTTGGGAAGATTTTTATTTGACTTTTCAATCACAAGAACCCCTCCCTCTTGAACATTGGCATAAGATGCAATCAACTTCGTATGACTTGCATCTTCATACACTGAAATGCTTGCACCGGAATTTCCGTTATACATGAGCGTAATCTGCTTGAAATATTTATAGCAGGGACACTGGTCGCAATTTGCAAGCGCATCGCAAGAGTTGCCGAGCGCATCCATAAAACCAACTACTTTAAAGGCATTATACGTTTTACCTTTGATATCTTTTTTGCAATCCGTATAAATCTTAGTTTCCTTTCCGCCAACTACTTTGAAGTAGGTCTTCTTAAAGAGCTTTCCACCGGGCAATGACGTTCCATCTACGAAAAGGATATCGCCAAACTGCACATTCGTGAACGAGGCAATCAAATCATGCTGACCGCTGCTTGCATATACATTTACATTCGAACCATTCACACCCACAAACATTACACTGATGGTTTTCAAGCCACCGCCCGCGCAAGAGCAATTGCAATCGGCAGGAGGCGGAAGTGTATCGCATTGCAGGTCAGGTCTTACCTGGCCTGAAACAGAAAGGGTAGAATTTGAACAGTCAACCGGACAATCATCGGGGTTAACGAGTTCGGTGTTATTGCCGGTTTTGCTCGGGCTGGCATGCACCGAAGCGATTCTCGGATAGCCAAATCCGGCTGAACCGAATACGCTCAAATCAACTGATATCTCATACCATACATCATAAATCCAGTTGGGATAAGTTCCGTTGGGAGCATAGCTGCCGTTGGTAGCGGGAGAGTTGGAAGTGAGCACATAGCCAAACGTGTTCATGTTTTGGTCTAACGAAGTTGTTGCGCTTACAATGCTGCTTGCATTCCCTAAAATCATCTGCCCTTCACCGCCTGAAACGCCCAAGCAATCATAGCCTGAGGGCGCGCCAGCGCTTGAAGTGATATAATCCTGCTTGAATTCTAATTTCTTTATGCCATTGACATCATATAACGCCAATTGAATGTGGTCAGAACCTACGAGATTGCTGAACGTGTGTCCGCTGTTCCAACCGATTGCGTTTGTTCCATAAGTATTATCAACGAATGTTTTTGCGAAGGTGGTGCGGATCGTGAGGATGTTGCCGTTAATCGTCCATTGTGACCTTGCATTTGCAATGTCGGGAATGGTGGGGCTGGAAAAACATTGCTGCCCACCATCGCAATTCGCTTCTTTTACATTGGCAGTTGCGGTTGCGGTGGTTCCGTCTGCATCGGTAACAGTTACACTGTAATCCTCGGGGCAGAGGTTAGCAATATCTTTTGTGGTTGCGCCATTTGACCATAAATAAGTGAAAGGGGCATTGAAGCTGTTTACCGTGAGGGTGATGCTTCCGCTGCATTCCTGGGAACAGCTTTCACCTGTTGCGGTCAAGGTCAATGTTTGAGGACATTCCGTTTTAATTACCGGTTCTGTGTTGTTGCCGGTTTTGCTCGGGCTGGCATGCACTGAAACAATATCAGGATAACCGAACCCTGCTGAACCAAATACAGAAAGGTCTACCGTTACTTCGTAATAAACTTCATAAATCCAGTTGGGATAAGAAGCATTGGGGGAATAAGTGCTGTTCGTAGAAGGCGAATTTGTGGTGAGTACATAGCCAAAGGTGTTCATGTTGTGGTCTAAAGACGAAGAAGCGCTTAACACACTGCTTGCATTCCCAAGAATCATTTGTCCTTCACCACCTGCAACGCCCAAACAATCATAGCCTGAAGGAGTACCGGCACTTGCGGTGATATAATCCTGTTTGAACTCAACCTTTTTTGAACCGTTTGCATCGTAGAGAGCTATTTGAAGATTATCAGAGCCAACGAGATTGCTGAACGTGTGTCCGCTGTTCCAACCGATTGCGTTTGTTCCATAAGTATTGTCAACGAATGTTTTTGCGAAGGTGGTGCGGATGGTGACAGTATTTGCCGCACCGTTAATGGTCCATTCCGAATGTGCATTGGCGATGTCAGGAATGGTGGGGCTGGAGAAACACTGTTCACCACCGGGGCAAGTTGCATCGGTAACCTGAGCAGAAGCTGTTAATGTATTTGAATTTGCATCGGTAACCGTTACCGCGTAAGCGCCTGCGCACAAACCGGAAATATCTTGCGTTGTTGCGCCATTTGACCATAAATAAGAAAACGGTGAATGCGTGCTATTCACCGTCAGGTTAATTCCTTCGCTGCAATCCTGTACGCAATTTCCTGATACGGATACTTCGAGTGTATTCGGACAATTGACCGGCAGTACAATTTCTGTGTTATTTCCTGTTTTGCTCGGGCTGGCATGTATAGAAGCAATCAACGGATAACCGAAACCCGCAGCACCAAATGCGCTGAGGTTTACAGTTACTTCATAATAAACATCATAATTCCAGTTCGGATAGGATGCGTTTGGAGCGTAACTGCTGTTGGTAGCAGGTGAATTGGTATTGAGCACGTAGCCAAACGTGTTCATATTCTGGTCTAATGACGAGGTTGCGCTTACAATGTTGCTTGCACTACCAAGAATCATCTGCCCTTCACCGCCCGTTACGCCTAAGCAATCATAGCCGGAAGGCGCTCCTGCGCTTGCGGTGATATAATCCTGCTTAAACTCTAATTTCTTCAAACCATTGGCGTCATAGAGCGCCAACTGCAGATTATCAGAACCGGTGAGGTTGCTGAAAGTATGCCCGTTAGGCCAGCCTACTGCACCGGAGCCATAGGTGTTGTCCACAAACGTTTTTGCAAACGTGGTGCGGATGGTAACGGTTTGCCCCGTTACCGTCCATGCGATGCTTGCATGGACAATACCCGGCTTGGTAGGGCTTTCAAAGCACTGTTCCCCGGAGACATTCTGCGCGCTTAACCGGAGACTACAGCAGAACGCTGTTAAGATTACTCCGATAATCATTAGTTGCTTCATAGATAAAGATTTTTTGTTTCACAGAAATGGCAAACTCGCCACTCTGACTATGAAGCAATGTATGCGCGCAACGAAAGAATGTCAAATAAATATTTCCGAAAATTGCGTAAAAAGAATAAAAATTAATTTTCAGAAGAGAAAACAGGTTTTTAAGGCGGTTTATCCGGGGAAATGAAGCGTGTCAGGAAAAATTTCTGTGAATTTCAGGATGGTTTTCCTACCCTGCTCACAAGCCCTTTTTTAGGATTTAATAAAGAGGAGTCGCGCCCAGCGTTGCGCCTCTTACTTCTCGCTGAACAGCATCAGCTTTTTTGTATAGCGGATTTTTTCTCCCATGTCTGCTTTGAGATAATAAACCCCACTGGGAATGCCCTTCACCATTACCTGATGGGTATCGTTATCTTCATCAGCGGCATAAGATTCGGTCATGACTAACTTACCCCTGTTGTCGAATAAGGTGAGCGTAACTTTTTCAGTTGCGTTTTTTACCACTACCGAGAAATTGCCACCTGACGGGTTAGGAAATATGAGGAGTTGATCCTCTTCATTACCAGGATCAGCAGGCTGATAGGTGACGGAAACAACATCTGAATAAGTGAATTTTCCATCGTAATCCGTTTGTTTTAAACGATAGTATGATGTTCCGCTAAACGGCTCATAATCAATCTTGGAATAGTATTTAGTTGAACTGCTGTTACCGGCTCCGGGAATGATTGCAATCTGCTTAAAATTTTCCCCATCTGATTTTTCAATTGTAAAGTAATCATTATTTATTTCCGTAGCCGTTACCCAAGTGAGTTCCACGTCATCTTTCACTAATTCAGCTTTGAAATCAAGCAGTTCAATCGGGAGTCCGTTGCCTCCGCCACCACCTACTCCGCCTTCGGAGAAGGTAGTGAGGTATTCGCGCATAGCAATACCATGAGCAAGCACCCTTCCTGTGCCAAAGAAAGGCTTCATCTTTCCCCCGCCTGCTGACCAATAGGTGCCATTGGTTCCTTCAGGCCTTTTGAGCACGCCAAAGTTGTTGTCTGACAGACCACTGAAATTTGCGATGCTCAACACCATGTGATAGAATCCCCCGGTTGGTTGCTGGTCAGGTTCAAAATGCCAAATGCCTTCGGAAGCCATGTGCGAGTAGATGAATCCGTCTGTTTCAACTGCTTTTCCCATGGTGAAGACGGAATTGACATACGATGAGGCGGTGGTCAATTCTTGTCCGGTTACTCCGCCAATAAGGCCAGTAACGCTCGTATTGCCATAGGTGGTGGAATAGGTAGTGTCGCCATTTACCACTTTCACATAAGGCACTGTATAGTTATAATAAGTATTGATATTGGTGGGAGGATTATAATAAGTTGAAATCAATTGCGCGTCAGAATGTTGCCTGAGCGTGTCGAACCAAACTGTGAGGCAGGTAGTACCCTGAAGTGCGTATGATTTAATATAGGCTTTAAAATAGCGCGTAGGCGCACCTGCATCTCCAACCGGGAATTCATAGCCAAAATTCTGCGCGTTGCTGATTTTCCTGCACAGCCTTCCTACAACAAAGCTGCTTGCGCTGAAGGTATTGAGCATTCCCTGTGCAGGACTCATCATCTTGACCGTGTCGGTGCCGGTGAACAAATAGCCGTTGATTAACCGAAGCTCATTAAAGACTTCAATATTATCCGTCATGTAAACCCCGGTAGCTGAGGCGTTATTGATATGGAGATTATGAAAACGGGAGATGGAAGCGCCACTGATAGTTTGCGCGTTAACACTCATGAATTTTAATGTGCTGCTGTTTCTGACAATGGTTCCGTTGTTTACAAGGTTACCGTAGATATTGAGTGTTGCCGTGTTGATTATCACGAGGTTAATGCCCGCGTTTATCGTTAAGCCTCTGCAAGAAGCGTTGCCTCCCCAAATGGTGCAGGTGTTTGCTGCAGCCTGCACGACCACATCGCAGGTATCGGTGGGCACGAAGCCGCAATCCCAGTTTGTGCCATCATTCCAATCATCGCTGGTGGTGCCGAGCCATGCGCAGGGGCAAGCTCCGGGTTCATCAACGGTGGCTGATTTTGTGAGCGTGCAGCTATTTGCATCCGTAATGGTGACCGTATAGTTGCCTGCAATAATTCCTGTAATGTCTTTGGTAGTTGCACTATTAGACCATGCATAGGAATAGGGAGCTATGCCACCTGACAGAGTCTGGGTGACTTGTCCATTGGAACCGGCATGTACCGATACATCCAGAATGAAGAGGGTGGAGGCGATATTGGAGGCAGATGCAATGGTGCCCAAAGCGGATACTGTGCAGCTATTCGCATCAGTAACCGTCACTGAATAGCTTCCGGTGGGTCTGCCCGAAATATCTTCCGTGGTTGCGCCCGTTGACCAGACAAAGGTGTAGGTACCTGTTCCCCCAGCGGGTGTAATGTTTACGGAGCCATTTGTCGAATAAGGGCATGTTGTATTTGTGACTACCGGGTTTGCACTGACAACGGCAGGCTGTGTAATGACCGGTGCGTGCGTTCCCGTGCAGGAATTGGCATCCGTAATTGTTACGGTATAGGTGCCTGCTGTGCGACCGCTGATATCCTGCGTAGTTGGGCCGCTTGACCAGACATAAGTGTAAGGGCTATTACCGCCTGATGGAGTGAAATCAACCGCGCCATTACTTCCCCCATTACAGATGACATGGGTGATGGACGAAGACCCGCTCACTCCTGCGGGTTGCGTCAATGTTCTGTTTGTGGTAGCCGTGCATCCGTTATCATCGGTGACGGTAACGATATAATTGCCCGCTGCTTTGCCTGAAATATCCTGTGATGTTTCACTGCCGGACCACACATAAGTGTATGGCGCTGTGCCCCCTGAGACACTGAGGTCTATCGCACCGGTTGAAGCTCCATTACACAAGATGTTTGTTGGCGTTGTGGACAGATTTAACACAGTAGCCTGCCCCACCGTGAAGGAATCCGTTTTTTCGCACGCATTGGAATCTGTGACGGTAACAAAAAAGTCGCCATTGGATATCCCGGCAATGCTCGATGCGGAGCCACCCGTTGACCAGGAATAGGTATAAGGGTCGGTGGCACCCGAAACGGTTAAGTTGATGGAGCCGTCTGAGCCTCCATTGCAGGTCACATCCACGATACTATCCATAATCGTCAAGGAGTCAGGCCCGATGCCAAGAGGCGGATTAGTGACCGCGTAACAGCCGTTCGCATCCGTGACAGTAACATCGTAAATTCCGGTGGGCAGGTTGCTGATATCTTCCGTGACTTGTCCGCTTGACCATGAGTAATCATAAGGAAGCAAGCCCCCGCTAACAGTCATGTCAATGGAGCCGGTGGAATCGCCATAGCACAGGATAGTGCCGGTGCTTACCGCGCTATCAGTTACAGCAGTGGGTGGTTCGGCAAGGGAGATGGTATCATAAACTGCGAGCAGCACAGCGTCAGTAATAGTTACGGTATAGTCTCCGGCAGACAAGCCCGTAACTGCTGCGGTGGTGGCGCCATGACCCCATTCATAAGAATAGGGTGGCGTTCCGCCTAAACCTGCAACTGTGATAGTACCATCGCTGCCGCCATTGCACCTAATGTTGTATCCATTGTAATAAGAAACAATAGGACCAGCCGCATAAAGCACTTGGATGGTTTTGGTTTCATAATAAATTCTGCCGCAGGCATCCGTTACGGCTACTGTGATTCTCGCATAAGGTCTGCCGTTTCCTTTTGTCAGATTGAATGTAGTGGAGGCTGCCGTTGAATTTGCAAATGAGCCGTTCACATTGGTCGTCCACTGATAGGTGAACGGAGCGCCACCTGAAGTGATGCTGACGCTTACTGCAGCACCTGTTCCTTCCGCCATTGAAGTGGGAGCGGTTATGGAAGCAATAAGTCTTTTGCTGATGCCTGAATGCAGGATAAAATTGAAAAATGTTCTTTGAGCTGCCACGTTGGCTACACCGCTTCCATTGAGGGAATGCCCACCTTCATACATCACCAACCCATTATCCTTATCATCAAACCCATTTCCGAATACCAGCTTCACACCTTCTTTGCCATAAGAACCATCGGCAGTAGTGATTGCTTTGTATGCCCCAATGTTCCATCCTCCGGTCGTGACGGGGATATACCATTTTTCCGAGCCGCCCGTGGTAGCCGGAGTAAGGTCGTTCATGAACTGCATGAGCGGATGCGCTCCCAGGGTGTTATCATAAGTATAAGGGGTTGTGGGAGTTCCGGCATGAACTGTTCCGATGCTGCCGCATTTGCCTGAACTGTAGCACTGCAAGCCGGTCTGTGAAAGAAAATTCATCCTGTCGCTGCTATTACCGGGATTGGAAATTCCTTCGAGCATACTCACGGCATGGCATCCCGACCAGACATAACCTCCATCCAGCACAAAATCTTTCAGGTAATAATGGTTTGCCCAAGTGGGGTCGGCATGGGGTAATACATAGGCATTATCGCAAGCGCCCAATGTGGAGGGAAGACCCACGTAATAAATATTGGTGGGGACTTCCGCATTGTTGAAATAGGGTATAACGATACCTTCATTTTGCTCGTCAATACCAAGGTTTGAAAATCCTGTAATCTTCGCATAGACAGGAACCACGATATCACTGGTGGTGTAATCACCCACTACGCCCCGCGTTTCCCAATACGTGATGCGGTTATCAATCACGTTATCAATATATTCCGCTTCGACAATGAAAGGTCCGCCTTTGTAGTCATTCCCGTTCAGTTCGAAATCAACTCCATATTGCGCCTTATCCGGGTTAATTACCCAGTTCACAGGCACATGCTGGTTTCGAATCATATCATTAATAAATCCAAAAGGCTTCAGTCCATTGCCAATCGTTTGCGGGCTCACGCCCATGTTCACGATATAAGACCCTGCATGGATGGTATCCATATAAGCCAGCATGGCTGACTTCACATATTTGCATCCCGACACGTCCGTGATGGTCACCACATACCAACCGCTTTGCAAGGAGGTTCGGTCTTCTGTGGTAATGTCAGCACCCTGGTCATTCCATAAATAAGTGTAGGGACCGGTTCCACCGCCAGCGCTCAAGTTAATGGCGCCATCAGGGGTGTCATAATTGGTTTGGTGTGTAACGGTCATGGTGGCAGAAGTAACGCCTACCGATGCTGTTGCCGTTGCCGTACAATTATTATAATCTAACACCGTCACGGTATAGTTGCCGGAAGACAAGTTGGAAAGATTTTGCGTGGTAGCGCCATTATTCCAGGTATAGCCGACAGGCGCTTGCGCATTCGTGGTGGAAAGCGTGAGCGCGCCACTGGTATTGTTACATGCATGGCTTGTAACCGTGATAGATGCAGTAACGGAAGGAACGCAATTAGCCGTTACAACGGCAAACTCTGAAAATCCGCTTAATGCGCTTCTGCCCACCGTAGTGGCGGTAGCGGCTACGTGTGTGCCGTTTAATGTCCAGGAGCTGCCGCTGTTTGCGCGCTTAATCACACGGGTGTTGCTCGAAATAATTCTCGATGTGAATCCTGCGGTGGTCAGCGTGACGCTGTAATTCGTGCTGGCAAGCGAATTAGCCGCAGTGCATCTCCAATATCCTTCCGTCAGGATATTGCTTGAACCGACTGTAATTGAATTTTCCGACAAGGGCAACCCGGTGTTGCTTGCGCTGGATGCTAAGAATTCCACCTCCAGCGTACCGGCTGTCAATTGTGAAAAGTTAATATTAGCCGATCTGTAATAAGTGGATATACCCATCGGGAAGAGTTTGTTGCCGGTGCCGCTCAGCCATCTTTGAAATTTCCCGATGATAGTGCCTGCGGTGTAAGTAAGTGTTCCCGTGCTGCCTGTACCGGTGCCGAGCGTTATTTTGCGCGAAGCGCCACAATTGATGTTTCCCGCAGTCATGGTCAGTGTGTTTGAAACCACGATGTCGCTGGTGACAAGATTCAGCGTACCTGCTGACTTGTTCACCGTCATGTTGTAAAAAGTCATTGGGGTTGCAGTCGGGGTAATCGTTTCCGTGGAGCCTCCGTCAAAGGTCACCGTGCCTGAGCGCTCTACGAATCCTGAACCTGCAACTGCGTGTTGTTCCGTCCAGTTACCCGCGAGAGTGATGTCATAGTTACTGGCGCTTGCATCCAGCACTACTCCGCTGCTTGTGGTGAGGTTGCCATTCACATCCCATGCACCTGTGCCGCTGAAGTCAGCATGATGTGGTCTTCCCAGTGTCTTTGTTCCTGTGCCTGCAATGATTACGTTACCATAGCCAGAGCCATCAACACCGGATAGAATCGGAACCGTTTGGCTGGCTCCCGCAAAGGTCACCGTGCTGGTAGCGCCCAGCGTGATTTTACCGTTGTTTTGATTAGTGCCGAAGATAGGAATACCTCCATAGCCGTCAGCAGTGGTGGTATAGAAGGTTGCTCCATTATCCACCTGGAACAAGGCAGTAGCAAGGTTATCCAACGTAATGCTGTAGCCTCCGGTTTTTAGCGTGCCGCTTTTTACATAGAGCGATTTGCGGATGCTGTTGAAATCGGTAGCATCCACAATATTTCCACCGAGCGTAACACCTGACGGGTTGCTGCACCACACGATGCTGTAGAGCCATTCATTGGAGCTGGCGGTGGTGTATGTATTGAGCGTTTGGGCACTTGAGCCGTTGAAATTGATGATGGAAGTGTAAAGCGCATCCGTATTGTAAAGCTCCCCGTGTTTTGTTGCTGCAATACCGAATGAGCCTTTCACATTCAACCTTGCCGTGCCGCCCATTCCGAGGAATGCACGGTCATCGGCATCAGCGGCTAAGCTGACGTTTCCGGTAACGGTGGTGATGCTGGTTCCGTTCATCACCATATAGAGTTTTTTACCCGTAGGATTAGTCAGCGTCAGGTTACCGTTAATCGTTACGGTTGCGGAATTATTGATTTGTATTCCGGTGGTGGCAGAGAGGTTCTCCGTGCAGGTAGTATAATCAATGCTCACGTTCCCATTCACGGTCAGTGCGCCCGTTTGCTGTACATACAATTCAAATTTTTTATTGGTAGTAGTCATGGAGATGGAGGAGCACGTGAGGCTTCCTCCTGTAGTAATAATCAATTGTGCTTTGGTGCCCCCTGATTGGATATAAATATTTTTCGCAACCGCTGCCGATGAATTATCCGTTACGGTTCTGCCACTTTCAATGTAAACATCTGTGGATGAAGTGGGTACCGAAGCTCCCGAAGAACCTCCCGATGTATATGCCCATGTTGAAGTAGCATTCCAGTTTCCGGTTGCCACGGCATAACGTACACCTTTAATCGTGCGGCTGCCTGCGGGGTTGGGCGTGGTGAGCGAACCTCCGCTCACGGTAGTTCCGCCCATTACATACGATACCAATTGCCCGTCCACCACGTTGTTGACCGTTGATGTCCCGGCAATTTCATAAGTAAGCCAGAAGTAAACCGTATTGCTGGTGATCGTCTGCGTGCCGTTAATGACGAATGCGCCATTAGGTGCGCTGCCGAGTGTGCCGAATAATGTGGTGGTGGCAAAGGTGGAGGATGTTCCCGTGTAATAGACTCTTGCATTGGCGAGGTCAGTAGCAGCAGCGGAACAGCCGGGAGTGCCTGCCGTGGTGAAATTAAATTGGGTGATATTTTGCGTGCAGGCTGATGCCGAAGAGTTCACTGCTATCCTGATGATTTCATTGCCTGCGATGCTCTGCCACACATCCGTAGTGGTGGGTTGGGTAACGGTGGCTGTGGAAGCGGGACAGGTAGAACGTCCCAATCCGAATTGTGCGGTAGCGATGCCATTCAGTGCCGAGCGTGATGCGATGGAGCCGCTTGCATCAATGTGCGTTCCCTGCAATGCCCATGCGCTGCCGCTGTTGGTTCTTTTGATTATACGCGTATTGCCTTCAATGGAGTAGGAAGTGAATCCTGTTGCGGTTACATCCATGCGGTAGTTGGTGCTGGTGAGCGAGTTGGCAGCGGTGAAATCCCAGTAACCTTCCGTAAATTGGTTCGCTACTGTTACAGAGCCTTCGGTCAATGAAAGCCCTGAAGAGCCGGGGTCACCGGAAATAAATTCCCCTATCAGCGAACCTCCCACTATTGTAGTAGCAGTGAAAGTAACGGGACGATAAGAAGTGGCTGTTCCCACCGGAAATAATCTTGCCGTTCCCCCTGTGGAGGTGAGCCATCTTTCAAATTTTCCGATGACGGTTCCTGCTGTGTAATTGAGCGTGCCGATGCTGGCGGTGCTGGTACCTAATGTCAGCTTATTCATACCGCTCATGCTGAAATTGCACGACATCGTGAGCGTGTTGGCTACTATAGCATTCCCGGTGATGGCGATATCACCTGAAGCTTTGCTGGTAGTGAAATTGTAAAAAGTTTGTGGCGCTGTGAGCGCTATGGTCTGCGTTCCGGTTCCGTCAAAAGTTACCGTGCCTGAGCGTCTCGTGAATCCTGCACCTGTGCTGGCATTCTGGTCGGTCCAGTTTCCGGCAGCGGTGATGCCATAATTGTTTGTGCTGACATCAAGTGTAGCTCCGTTGGAAATAGTAAGGTTGCCGTTAATATCGAATACAGGAGTAGCCGCGCTGAAATTGGCATGATGCGCATTCGTAATTGTTTTCGTTCCCGATCCTGAAAGGATAACGTGTCCGTAAGGAGTGCCGTTGACGCCTGATAAAGCGGGAATCACCTGCGCAGAAGTCGCTGCGAAGTTGATGGTAGAAGTAGCGCCAAAAGTAATTTTACCATTACCAGCATTCGCACCGAAATAGGCGATACCACCATATGAGCCGGTGGTGGTGGTGACATACGTGGTTCCATTCTGAACTTCAAATAAAGAGGTGGTTGCACTGGGCAATTGTATATTGAACCCGCCTGAATTAAGCGTTCCGGTTTGCACCACTAATGAAATGGCAATGGCATCATAAGTTGCCCCTGCCACCACGCTGCCATTCATCGTTACCCCAGCGGTATTATTAATATAGACATTGCTGTATTGCCATTGATTGGAATTAGAGGCTGAGGTGTTCAATTCAAGTGTTTGAGCAGAAGTACCGTTAAAATTGATAACGGTAGTATTCAGCGCGTCATCGTTATAAAGCTTTCCATATTTACCGGAAGGAATAATAAGATTGCCCGCAAGATTTAACCTCGCAGTGCCGCCCATGGCTAAATGCGCCTTATCATTTGTGTTATTGTTAAAGGTGATGTTGCCTCCAACGGTCACCACCGATGAGCCGTTTTGCAACATAATGAGCTTCTTAGCGCTGGTGTTCACCAGGTCAAGATTCCCTGTGATGTTTACCTGGGCAGTGCCGGTTATCCAAAAACTATTAACAGCATCTTCAGTACAGTTTGCATAATCAATCACTACCGAGCCATTCACGGTGAGCTGCCCATTATTGTCCACATAAAGTTCCGGTCTTTTGCTGGTCGTTGACAGGTTGATGGAAGTGCAAGTAATTGTTCCACCTGTGGTTATCCGCAACAGGTTTCTTGCGGCACCAGCGGTCATGGAAATATTCTTTGCTGTTATGCCGGAAGAATTCACGGTCACTGTATATCCGCTTTCGATATACACATCATTCACCGATGTGGGTACAGAAGCGCCCGGTGTTCCCCCTGATACATAAGCCCAGGTAGTGGTGGTGTTCCAGTTGCCGGTAGCTACTGCATAGCGGTCGGCTTTAATGATGCGGATGCCCGCAGGGTTGCCGTTGGTGATACTGGTATTGGTGTTGCCAGCTACCACAAAAGAAACAAATTGGGCATCTACCACATTCGTGCGTGTGGCAGCGGTCGCAATATCATACGACAACCAGAAATATTCCAGGTCGTTGGTGAGCGTTTGCGAGCCGGTGATGCTGAACGCGCCATTGGGCGCGCTGCCCAATGAGCCGAATAAAGTGCCGGTAGCGAAGGTAGAGGAGGTTCCGGTGTAATACACTTTTGCGTTACTGATATCGCTTGCCGCAGCCGTTGAACCTGTTGTATTAAAGTTGAATTGCGTGACATTGTCAAGACAGGTAGTGCCATAGGCAGAAACTGCAATCCTGATGATTTCGTTATTGGTGCTCCCCTGCGCTATTTCATTGGTATTGTTCTGGGCAACGGTTGCAGTGGGTGCCGTGCACGTGGTAGTGCCCAGTCCGAATTGTGCGGTAGAAATACCGCTTAAGGCGGTTCGCCTTGCCGTGGAGCCTGTTGGATATTGATGCGTTCCATCCAAAATCCATGCAGTTCCTGAATTGGTTCTTTTGATGATGCGCGTATTGCTATTAATGGTATAGGAAGTGAATCCGGTTCCAGTCAGTTGCACTTCATAGTTGGTGCTTGCCAAAGAATTGGCAGCCGTGAAATCCCAATAGCCTTCGGTGAACTGGTTGGTGATGTTGGCACCGCCAACAACCAAAGGCAATCCTGAAGAGCCAGGGTTCGATGCGATGAATTGCACGATAAGCGAGCCGCTTGTTAGATTCGTAAAAATAGTGGTTGCAGGGCGATATGCTGTTGCTGTTCCCACGGGGAATACTCTCGCAGCAGCGGTTGTTGAAAGCCATTTTTCATATTTCCCAATCACGGAGCCCGAAGTATAATTGAGCGTACCTGTATTCGCGGTGCTTGTACCCACCGTGATTTTATTCGCGCCTGCGTCAATATTTCCCTGCGTCATGGTGAGTGAATTGGAAGCAATCACATTATTCGCCAGAATAATTTTGCCCGATGATTTATTGATGGTTAAATCATAAAAAGTTTCCGCGCCTGTAATCGTCTGGTCGGATGTGCCATTGAACGTCACCCTCTTGGTGCCTTCGTTAAACGTTCCCCCGCTGTTGGTCCAGTTGCCCGCGATATTGATGTTTGCAGGGTTGGTGCCGGTCCATACTTTGCTGGCGTTGATGGTCACGTTATTAAAATTCCAGGAGCCTGCGCCTGTAATCACCGTTGCGGTAGCGTCATTGAAAATAACATCACCTGAGGTTGAATTTAATGTTCCTGCATTGGTCCATGTTCTGTTGCCGCCCTGAAAGGTAACCGTTCCTCCCGTTTGCGTGAACACATCCGTGGCATCCATCGTAAGGGCGTTTTGGAAAATCAAAGAGCCAGAGCCGGAAACGTTAAACGTGATATTTCCACTTCCATTCTCAGCTACCGCGCCCGTAAGCGTAACGGTTCCACCGGAAACATTGAAAGGGGTAAGGTCATTTTCCGAATTTCCGAAATCGGTGGTTCCGCTGTTGGTAAAAGTTCCGCCTGAAACGGAAATAGTGGCGCTGAACGTACTGGTGGCGGCTGCATAATCAATGGCAGTTGCAACAGTAACTGTTCCCCCGGTCATGTTAAACAGCGAATTGGCGCTGCTCGAAGTAAGCCGCAGGGTGGAGCCGACACTGAGTGTTGCGGAGCCGCTCACATTGAATGTACTATTGGTGAGAGTAACCAGCCCGGTGCTCGAGAGCGAACCGCCTGACAGGTTGATGACACCACCCGCAGCGAGAATAATATCTTTATTTCCGACTGAAAACGATACCGTTCCTGCTGTCATGTCAATTCTTGAATTTGCTCCGGTAACGGTGATGTCATCCGCAGCAGTGATGTTTGCCTGAATCGTTAAAACACCTCCGCCTGATACGGTAATCTTTTTAATATTTCCAACGGTAGAAGCCACGCTGATGATTGGAGCGTAAGTATAGTTGGCAGGGTTGATCGTCACGTCATTCGCACCGGGAATAACATTTCCCGCCCAGTTATTCGCGTTGTTCCAGGCGGAGCTGACATCACCCTGCCAGTTTATGTTGGCGGCAAAAGAATTAGTGATAAAAAAACAGAAGGTGAAAATGAATGCAACAATGCGCAGCAATAGAATTTTTCGCGCAGTTATAGCAGAGACCTGATTCATCAATGACGGGTTTGGGGTTGTCATTTTTTACATTACACATGGTTCAAAGACATGTCCGTTGCCTTCGTTTACGAGTAATTACGTAGTCTATACGTTAAGGGGGGTAGTAATGTTTCAGAGGAAAAAGAAAAAGAAATATCGTTTCCTGATAATCCTCTACCCCTATGGATTCTTTTCCACTATTGACTTTTGTACATAATTTGAGTTTCCTCGTCTGCGCTTCTCTCCCTATATTTAATCCGTAACCAACAAATCCAACAGTCATGAAAAAACTATTTTTCTGCGCAAGCGCAGCCGTGTTGCTTTTGTGCAGCGCGAAACTTGCTGCGCAAACCACGCAAACGCAACCGGCAACAAAAGAAATTGCTCCCGCAAAAACCATTGACCAAGGCTCAGAAGGAGCCATCACAATGGAGGAGTATGAAACGCTTTTGAAAATATATCAAAAAGCGAATCCCGGAAAAACATTCCAGAGCATGTCGAAGGAACAATTTGAAACCTACCTCACCACCGAGCTGGCAGCCCTGCGAAAAAAGCGCGCGGAAGAAGCGCTTCCAAAAGAAAGCCCGCAGAAAGCAGCGGAACCAAAATAGCAGCGCAAGCTCTCAATGGGTTCGTCATTCTGAGCGCAGCGAAGAATCTCGTAGCCTATTAAAAAAAATCCATGCTTCCCCGTACCCCATTCCTTTTTATTTGTAACGTCATCAGGCGATGGGGAATTTTTGTTTTTTGTTTAATCAGCATAAATGGTTTAGCACAAAAGCGCATCACGTTCACCGTTTCTCAGGTGAGTACAACTATTGGTGATTGTGACGGATTCCCGGGTGGTGATAGCGACCCTACCTGGTGGTGGACGGGTCCTAATGAAGTGGACGACCAATGTTACCAGGTTACTTGCAACGGATGCACACAGAATGTTTCCATCAGCCTCATGGATGAATCTTATGACTGCGCGCTTGATGTGCCTTCGTCTATCTCCGTAACATTTGAAGGCTGTGAAGATGATGGACCAACAGGCTGTGTGCTTGGTTCTGCGCTTTCGATTATCTGTGATGGCAACTACGGCAGCAGAACGGATGTGCTCAATACATCCATCACAAACGGCAGTTATTTGTTTCCGCAATATTGCGTGAATGCCACCGGGTGTTCAGGTCAATATTGCTATCGTGTGCGCATGGACGTAAGCGGTTCATTCCCCATAAGTTCGCCCAACAATATGATTTGCAGCTACACCAATATGGGCGCGCTGAATGTGGGCGGCAACCTGTTTGTGAATAACAGCAACAACCTATGCGCAAACACCGAAGCCGGTGAACCCAACGTGAGTGGCGGTGATGAATCCGTTTGGTTTCGCTTCACCACAGGCGCAGCGGTGGCAAGCGAAGTCACCATCAGCTTTGATGGCAGCGGCAACGGGGATGACGTTACGGGCTACATTGCGTTGTATAGCGTAAGCCCGGCAGGTTCGTGCGCCTTCGGAAATTTATCATTCATTGATGATGCTTCCCAGTTTGTTCCGTTTGTGTATGATGTTTCATTAGATGTTACTTGTCTTTCACCCAACACAACTTACTTCGTGCAGGTAGATGGCATTGATGGTTTAAATGACGCAGGCATTTTTGATTTAACAATCAGCGACAACAACATCGTTGCAAACTCAGCAAACAACATTTGCAGTTATACCAATCTTGGCACCGTTGCGCTTGGAAATACGTTGAGCGTAAATAATCAAAACAACTATTGTGCGAATTATCAGAGCGGTGAGCCAAATGCAAGCAACGGTGACAACACGGTGTGGTATCGCTTCACAACCGGAGCCACAGTGCCGGGTGAAATCTATGTGAATTTTGATGGTAGCGGAAATGGCGATGAAGTGACAGGATACGTTGCAGTGTATGAAGTGAATCCTTCAAACACCTGCGCGTTTGGCAATTTGAGTTTTGTGGATGATGCCACGCAACTTATTCCGTTTGTGTATGATGTTTCGCTTACGGTGACTTGTTTGAAACCCAACACAAATTATTTCGTGCAGCTTGATGGCGTGGACGGATTGAACAATGAGGGAATTTTTAATCTCAGTATTACAAACAATTCAATTCTTGCAAATACTGCAAACAACATTTGCAATTATGTTGACCTCGGCACTTTTGATTTCAATAACAATCTTGCCATCAACAATCAAAATAATTATTGCGCAGATGTACAGGGAGGCGAGCCGAATGCAAGCAACGGTGATGAAACGGAATGGTATCGTTTCACAACAGGCGCATCCGTAGCATCAGAAATTAATATCTTCTTTGATGGCAGCGGCAATGGTGATGAAATCACAGGTTCGCTGACGCTCTATTCTGTTTCTCCTTCCAACTCGTGCGCATTCGGCAACCTCACCTACATTGATGATGATTTTCAGTTCGTGCCGTTTTATTATGATGTCACGCTTACTGCGGAATGTCTTTTCCCGAACACCACTTACTTCATTCAGGTGGATGGCGTGGATGGGTTGAATGATGAAGGCATTTTTAATTTAAGTATTTCGGATAATGGAGTGCCTAAGCCCACAAACAATGACATCTGCAATGCGGAAAATGTGGGAGTGCTTTCGCTCGGCACAACAATCAACCTTCCGCTTGAAAGTAATTTCTGCTCCGATGTGCAGCCCGGTGAGCCATTGCCCAGCGGTGTGCTTGGACATACGGATAATACCGTGTGGTATCGGTTCACTACCGACAATTCCATCTCGAATATCGGCTACGAAGTATATCTGGATGCAAGCGGCATCCCGACATTTTTCGGAACAGTGCTCAATGTGTATTCAGACCCCGATGCAAATTGCAATACCATCAGCGATTTGAATTTGCTGCAAAACTTCGATGAGATTGGGGGCATTGCCGACCCTGATATTTCCGACAGAACCGTGCGCTGCCTGCAACCAAACACAACTTACTATGTGCAGGTGGATGGCAGATTCGGCAGCCTGCCCGATGGCGAAGATGAGTTCACGCTGAGTATCGTTGACAACAGCATCGTGCGCGCATTGAATGATAATATCTGCAATGCGACTCCGCTCGGCAGAGTGCCAAACAACGGCAGCGTGATTTTGCCCGATGAAAATAATTACTGCGCGGGCATTCATCCCGGAGAATATGGCGGTGCAAACTGGGGCAATGGCGTTGGATTGTTCAATAGCCCCGAGCAAACAATCTGGTACACCTTCCGGGCGCCTTCTTCACAAAGCGTGGTGATTTATCTCGATAACGATGCGCCACCTACAAGCGACAATATCAATATCGAAGCATCGGTATATCAGTCAAGCAACAATACTTGCACGGGTTTTCTTGGCGAGTTGGAAAGCGGTGACCCGCTTACTTCCATGAGTTTGCTTGGAAATAATTCGCTGCGTATTACGTGTCTTGACACCACGAAAACATATTTCATTCAGATTGATGGCGATAATATACCGCTGCTGGAAGAATTGCGTGTCGGGCATTTCCGATTGCATATTGAAGATTATCAAAGCCCGCCTGCGCCCAATGATGAAATCTGCGATGCGATTTACATCGGCAATCCAACAGGCGGCACGGTGGGGTTGCAATATGAATCCAACTTTTGCGCGGATAATATTCTCGAACCGATTCCTTCGGGATTTCAAACCGACATGACGGTGTGGTACACTTTCACTGCTCCTGCATCGGGGCGCGTGCATGTGTTTGCGAATGAAACCGACAACCCGAATGGCGATCCTGAAGAACTCAATTTGCAACTCGCAATCTTCGGAACGGATAATCAGGCTGACCCTTGCAACGGAAATTTATTTGAAGTGCGCAGCGAATACAACGTAGGTGAAATTGAATACCCGTTTGATTTGGATTACCTCACCAATGATGAATACCTGCGTGATGTGTATTGCCTCATTCCCGGCAACACGTATTTCATCATGGTGGATGGAGAGTCGGAACTCATCGGCACGGTGGATGAACTCGATGGTTACTTCAATCTTGATGTCGAAGATATTGGTGGTCCGCCTGCTTCGCAGAATGACTCTATTTGCGCTTACTTTAATCTTGGCGCAGCGAGCAACACGGTGGGCGGAACGATTTCCGCATCGCCTTTCAACAATGAATGTGCAACTATTGAAGCGGGTGAGCCTGACCCTGCTTACACCGACAATGATGCAATTCCATTCAATGGAATCACGCCTGACAACACACTTTGGTTTTCATTTATCGCGCCTCCGACAGGTCATGTGGAAATCACTGCAAATAATAATGTGCTGAGTTCCACCTATTCCGACAATGTGGACTTGCAAATTGCAGTGTATGGTTCCTCAAACAACACTTGCAGCGGACAACTCACAGAACTGATTAGCAACTACGACCCGGGATTTTTCAGCGAAACAGTGGAAGTGCAATGTCTCGTTCCGGGGCAGCGCTACTTTGTGCAAGTGGACGGCAACGCAGATTTCCTTTTGATTGATGCGCTCGGCACCGGCTGGTTTGATTTGGTGATTGAAACATTGCAGCAGATGCCGATTGCCAACAATGATGATTTGTGCAGTTCGTCAAACTTTGGCGCGATTGCTTCGGGCGGAAGCGCATCGCTCACCACGCAAACCAATCGCTGCGCTACGGAAGAAACAGGCGAACAGAATGTGAGCGGCAACAACAACCCCTACTCTATCGGCTATGATGAAACGGTGTGGTATTCATTCACCACGTCAGCAACGCCCGGTGATTTCACCATCAACATTACTTCCCCCATTCAATTACCACCCAATAGCTTCATCAACTCAAGCATCGTGTTATATGAATCGTTTGCGGGAGTGACTTGCAACTACAACAACTTGTTTGAAGTGGAATACGCATTTAATCCCGTGTTGCCGATTCCGAATATTGGAAGCGAATCGCTCACTGTTTCATGCCTGCGTCCGAACACGACTTATTACATTCAGATTGACGGATTGGATTTATACTTTAATGAAGAAGGAGAATTCAACATCTCGGTTTCTGATGATGGCAGTCCGAATATCATTCCTGCGAATGATGATGTATGCAATGCTGTTGCGATGGGCATTGTGCCTTCGGGAAGTTCCGTTAGTTTAAATAATCAAAATAATTTCTGTGCGCTGGAAGAACCGGGCGAGCCACTCGTGAGCGGTGGCAATAACATTGACGACATCAACTATGATGAAACAGTGTGGTACACGTTCACCACAAATAATAATCCCGGATTGATTACCGTGACGGTGCAGAATGTGAGCGGTATTGACGCGACCATCGCGGTGTATAGCGGTGCGCCAACAAATTGCGCGGGTAACATTACCGGATTCGCAGGAATGATTGAAGTGGACAACACCTTTAATCCTGCGCCCAACTCAAACATCAATCTGCCGATTCCCTGCTTACAACCAAACTCGACTTACTATGTACAAATTGACGGATTGGATGTATTTGGAGATGAAGGCATATTCAACATTTCTATTGCCGATAATGGCGTAATCAATTCATTCCCGCCTAATGATGACATCTGTGACCATTCGAATCTTGGTGTTGTTCCGCAGGGAGGCGCAACAGCGGTTGTTGCTGCAAATAATTTTTGTTCAAGTGAAGAAACGGGTGAGCCATTCGCGAGCGGCAATCCTGTTATCACAGATATCAGTTATGATGAAACAGTGTGGTTCATCTTCACCACTCCGGCAAACCCGGGAACAACAACAGTGAATGTGACGAATGCAAACGGCATTTCACCCGTTATCAATGTGTTCAGCGTTGATGTGTATCCTTCGTGCAACTTCTTCGACCTCACGTTTGTCGGTGGAAGTGATTTCAATGCAAACTCTGTCACACTAAATTGCCTTGAGCCGAATACTACTTATTATGTGCAGATAGATGGAGATGATGTATTGGGTAATGTTGGCACGTTCAATATTTCTGTTTCCGACAACAACATTCCACACACCATTCCGGTGAATGATGATTTCTGCAACGCTTTGAATTTTAGTGTGATTCCCGTAAACACCACACAAAACCTTTTCAATCAAAACAATATCTGCGCATCGGAAGAATTTGCGGAGCCAAACGTGAGCGGATTAACAGACATCACGAATGCAAACTATGACGAAACAGTGTGGTATCGCTATACCACGCCCAACATTATCGGCAACATCACCATCAATGTTACAAACACGAATAATCTTGATGCGCTGATTTCTGTTTATGCTGTGACTCCGCAAGGCTCGTGCAGCTTCAATAGCCTGAGTCTTGTCAGAACATCTTCCGTGCTGAATACGGGTGATGTGAGTCTTTATTTCACCTGCGTTCCCGCTAATACGGAATTCATCATTCAGCTTGATGGTATTGATGCTTTCGGAAATGATGAGGGCACATTTAACATTTCCGTTGCGCAAAATAATACCGCAACGGTGCCTCTGCATGACAATGTGTGCAACGCAGGCAGTGTGCCGCTTGGCTCCACACAGCCCGGAGCAAACTATTGCGCGACAGTTCAAACAGGAGAACCAAACGCGGCAAGTGATGATGAAACAGTGTGGTATTCATTCCTCGGTCCGCCATCGGGTGAAGTGAATATTTCTATCAACAGCAATGGCGACATTGATGCAAACTTCAATTTGTATTTGAGTTTAAATGCCTCCTGCAATTTCTCCTCGTTCGTGCAGGTTGGCGGGAACTATGACAACTTCATCCCTTCATTTCCAAATGACCCGTTTGCGTTTGATGTAGATGAAACTATTTCCTGCATCGCGCCCGGACAAACCTATTATGTGCAAGTGGATGGCGCTGATTTGACGGGTGATTACGGAACATTCAGTATCACGATTTCAAATCCAAATCCGGGATATGTGCCGCCACCGAATGACGGTTGCAGCGGTGCGATTAACATCTCGGCTTACATCGGAAATATTTCCTGTCAATCATCTGATGGACCCGATTGGATTGACAATGATAACGGCACCGCGACAAACTATGGCAACCCTACCATTTCCATTCTCAATGCATTCACCATTGCATGCGGAGAGAATTGTGGTGACACCTGGTTTCGCTTCACCACACCGATTCCCAATTCAGGAAACATGCTGATTGAAGGAAATGATGAATACGGCTTGCTCAATGTCACCAATGGCAACCTCACGATTAATGCTTACTCCGGTTCGTGCGGAAGTTTGAATCCCATTGATTGCTCGCAGGGCGGTATCGGCAGCGACCCGTTTTATTATATCCCTGTGAATCCCGCAGGCGGACAAACAATTTACTTGCAAGTATATAATGACGACATCAACAGCATTCTGAATCCGTTTGGTATCAATGGCGATGAGTTCGGCTTGTGCATCACCGACCGCTGCGGCTCTGATGATTGCCTCACCGCAACGGTGATGGTGCTTGATACGGTGTATTGCTGGGATACGCAGGGCGCAACGGGTGAAGATTTATCGGCAGGTGTGCCGGGCTACATCGAATGCGGCAATGGTGGCGAACCTGACAACTCAATTTATTTTCAGTTCATGACCGATTCGTGTGGCGGCACTTACAACATCACGCTGTGGGGAACAATTGGCGGCTCATGCCTTCTCGGTATTCCTACGGATGGCTTGTCCATCGCGGTATATGAAGATGCAACACCATGCGACAACAATCCGCAGGCGCTGCTTGATTGCCAGCAAACAGATATTTGTGATGGAGAAAATTATTTGTTCACGCACGATTATGGCTTGCAACCCAACACGCCTTACATCCTGCAATTGGATGGATTCGACCCGTTCTTTGGCGGTGGTGATAATCGCGGTTTCATCCAGTTAACAAAAATCCCTCCGCCTGTTACTGATTTTTCTGCAACGCAGGTTTGTCTTGGATTGCCAACCACGTTCACCGATTTATCATCCGGCAGCGGGCATGACATCCTTGAATGGATTTGGGATTTTGGTGACGGCACTTCTGCAACCTATACCGCACCCAACAACCCACAGCATGAATACCAATCCGTTGACACGTTTGATGTAACGCTGCTGACGAAGAACGACCCCTACTCTATTTGTTATGATTCTATTACAAAACCTGTGATTGTCACGAACATCAGCTTGCTTAATGTAAGTCCTGCTGCTGCTGTGTGTGCTGGAAATTCAGTAACGCTCACTGCCTCTGGCGGATTGAGCTACGCATGGCATCCGGGCGGCATGAGCGGTCCATCTGTTACCGTTGCTCCCACCGCTACTACCAACTACACGGTTGCCGATACGTTAAGTGGCGGCTGCACTCCGTCTGCTGAAGTGATGGTAATGGTTGATTCGATTCCTGTAGGAATCATTGACACTGTGTTGTGTTCCAATGAAAGCATCACGATTGGAAGTTCTTCTTACAATACAGCAGGAACATTTATTGACACGCTCATCGGTGCTGCTGCAAACGGCTGCGACAGCATCGTGCAAATTACCATTACGCTAACACCAACAGGATTTGGTTTTCGTGATGTTACAATTTGCGACAACGAATCTTTTTATGTGGGCGGTGGATTACAAACGGAAACGGATGTTTACATTGACACCGTGCAGCGCCTCAATGCGTGTGACAGCATCATCTTCACCACGCTGTATGTGCTTCCAGTTCCTGTTACAAATTTCGACACTACTATTTGCGAAGGTGACAGCGTGTTCATCAGCGGAAGTTATCGTGACAGTTCCGCCACATATTATGATACGCTCGTTGCCACCAATGGCTGCGACAGCATTCTCGCCACTGCGCTCATTGTCATTCTGAATTCAACCACCACGATTGACACAACGATTTGCGAAGGCAATTCCATCACAGTCGGCACGTCTGTTTACACGCAAAGCGGAAGTTATTCTGACACACTGCCCGCTGCAAGCGGCTGCGACAGCATTCTCACTACTACGCTCACCGTGCTGCCCGCGTTTGTTGCGATTGATACAACTATCTGCGATGGAGAATCGCTCACAATCGGCACATCCGTTTACACGCAAAACGGAACCTACTCCGACACACTCACCGCTACGCTCGGCTGCGACAGTATTGTGCAGACAACGCTCACGATTCTTCCCACTTCGTCAAACACCATCGCCATCAGCATCTGCGCAGGCGACAGCATTTTTGCAGGAGGCAATTATCAAAACACACAAGGCACTTACAGAGATACTTTCATTGCTGCCAACGGATGCGATTCTATTTTAACAACTCTACTCTCAATAAAACAACATGCTGCTTCAAATGTGAATGCTTCCATTTGTGATGGCGCTACGTATTTTGCGGGAGGCACACTACAAACAACTTCAGGCAATTTTTATGACACACTCGTTGCTGCCAATGGCTGCGACAGTGTGCGCACAACAAACCTTACTGTAATCGCGTGCGATGATGGTGATGTCTGCACAAATAATTTTTGTAACAATGCAATTTGCTCTTACACGCCCATCAACTGCACCGACTTCAACGACTGCACCTCCGATGCCTGCGTTGCGGGCGTGTGCGTCTATACGCCCTTCAATTGCGATGATGCCGACCCTTGCACTATTGACCAGTGCATCAACACGATTTGCCGCCACACCAACGCGACTCTCTCAACGGATAGTTTAGTGATTCAGTGGTGGAAGGATAATTGTTGTTGCAGGTGAATGTTGGGGGGTTGAGGGTGGAGTGTTGTGCCGGACTCGTTCCGGCATCCCCTTGGGTGAACATTCCTTCTCACAAGTCAGCATTCGCATAAATTGCTCGCTGAAGACTTGCAATAACTGCGGGGTATTGGAGCAGGGATTACATTTACCTACTAAAAGAAAACAATGTCTGAACATAAACCCCATTACCACGAAACCACGCGAACAGCATACAAGTCCAATCAAAAAAGCTTCGCTCGTCATTTCTTTTAAAGCGCAAGCAAAGCAAGATTCGCCTGAACAGATTGGTGAAGTAATTTCCTTTTAACTCTAAACAAAAACTTCCGGTGTGTAAACGCATCGGAGGTTTTTGTTTTAAGACACTTTTTGCGCAAGTCTTTAGCGCGGGCTTTGCGGGTGTGCTGACTTGGACGTTTGAATTGATAGAAAACTTTCGCCTTTACTGAGCGCGGAGGTCGAAAGATCTCCTGCTATCCTTTGTGCCAAGTCCCTGCGGAAGACACAACAAAGTGGTAAATAGTCGTCCCGTCATTTATGGCGGGGTACAAGGATACCACCACACTCCCCTGCGGCTTTAGCCCCTGCGCAGGCAAAGAATAAACAAGGAAAACAAAATAGCGGATGCTATAGGAGAATTATGCACAAGCGGACGCTTGCGCTATATTCGGGGGTCAATGCTAAGAAGTCAATTTCATTGGTTTTTATCTCGTAGGGATAACAGGTTGATAGCAACGACATGTCTTTGCGGCTTTAGCCCAAGCGGGGACAAATAATTAAGGAAAAAAGATAGCGGACGCTGAAACAATGATGGCACAAGCGGACGCTTTGCGCCAGTTATAATGCTTGCGCCAGGGTTGGAGAAAACACTTCTGCCGATGGCAGCAACCGCTGTTCCTTTAAGCGTGTCGCTTGAAGGAGAGAACGGTGAGCCTCTGGCTCACTAAAGCCGGAGGCTTTAAGTGAACATCCTGCAAGGTGCAACCTTGCAGGAACGGGGGTCCCCCTCTCCGCCCTCGCTCGCCTCTGGCGAGAGAGGCTTGAGCAGGCATCTTGCCTGATTAATGCTTAGAAGCAGTGGATGCCGGAGGCAGGGATAACAATTCACTCGCCAGAGGCGAGCGAAGGCGGGGGCCCACAGATAGTGGTAAGTGGTGCCGGTTGAAAATGGGATAAGTTCCTGCGCGTGCAGGGTGAGTGACAGCACTATGGCTGCCACGATAAGGATAGTCAGTTTGTTCAAGGAGAAAGTAATTTAGCCAAAGGCACTCCTAATTTACCCTGCCTATGATTTAAGGATAAAGACAGGCAGGCGAACCATACCTGCGCCAGCATGAAGGGTTTTATTATTCCTGGACTGAACAAAGGATGCTCTCTATTTTATCATCACCAACTTTCCAGCACCGCTTGCTTAACTTGCTGCGCTTTTCATTTTTCTTCACCTCCAAAATCATTATGATGAAACACTCTTTGCTCGCGATGCTTTTTGTATTTGCCATTCTTTCTGCGCATGCCCAGTTTTCTGCTGAGAAATACTTTACAGATACTGTTGCTTTCGCTTTTCAGAGATGCTCTGTCTCTGTAGTAAAAAAGAAGGAGATCAAAACCTGTGTTCCCTATACTTACACTGTTCAGCTTATCAACGATGAATTTATCATCACGGAATTTGTAGAAAGCTCTGTAAAAAACTCCCCGCAGGACAATTCCTATACTGACCAGATTGTAACGTATGCGGGAAGGCTGGTAGATATGAATACGGTGGATATGGCGGTAAAGAAATTTACCGGGTTTGGAAAACAAACGATACCTGCAGAAATTTATGGGTTAATTATTTGGAGTGACAATTACGGGCTTCCTTTTACGAGCCAAAGCGAACTGTTGGGTAAAAATACAACACTGGGTGTGTACCTGTACTTTGCATCAGAGTCGGATGCATACAGCGCAAGAGCCTATCTCATCAAAAAATTCCTGGAAGCTAAAAATCGCTAACCACTGCGTTTCACGTCTTGCATGTGTTGTACTGCACAAATAGACTTTGCTGAAATCAAAGGTTCCAAACGGTCAATTCATTGCCCAGGAATTTGCTGATAATAACCAGTGTCTTTTCATCAGGAGTAACACAGAAATAATTCATGTCGCCATCTGAAGCGGGAAATAGTTTGTAAGGAATCAAGTCAACACTACTTCCCGATTTCACGATGGTGTAAATACCTGCAAAGCCCTGGGAGCCTTCCGGATTATCCGTGGCTTGATATTTCAAACACAGGTATTTTCCCGCAGGGCTTACGTCAACATGGATTACATTTTGAGTTCCGCTAAATCGGTTAAGCGTTACAAATCCCATTCTTTCTCCGGTTTTAATATCCAGCGCATACGCGGCTGCAGCCTCCTTTCTAAAAATGGGCGCAGCATAAAACACATCCTCTGCCATTGTTATTGAAGAATGTCCGGTTTGCTCCGTACCGGGCACAATCATTTCCATGCCGGGGTTGGCTTGCACAATTGTTGATGCGCCTGTTATAAGATTCACCGTATTGATTTCAAAACCCAATGATGATCTTGCATTTTTTGAATCATAGGAACAATAGATATCCTGCCCGTTCACTTGCTTAATCATCAGGTTTTCACTGGAAACATCAAAATATGCGTTTGATCTGACCGGTGTTTTCTTTATACTCTTTTTTGTAGCAATGTCCCATGTATAGACATATCCATTGATGGAGGACGTATCTTCATACTCTTTTCCGATGTAATATTTATTTTCATAAGTATAAAACTGCTTGTTGCCGGGCGAGAAGGCAGCTCCCTGAGTCATTTGTGCGGATTCCATCACCGGCTTTGTCCAGTCTTCCATCGTATAGAGCCTGAATTTCCTAATGGTGCTTACCAGCATGTATTTCCCGTCTGAACTTACCCAGGCGCGGCAAAATTCAAACGGCTCGCCAAAGGAGTTGTCAAAATCGTCTTGTTTTAATGCAATTGACTTTGTTTCCTTGCCGGTAACAATATCCAGCAAGATTATTTTAGTTGCGGAGGTCACAATTACCTTTCCCGGAATTACTGTGGCAAGCACATTTTCGGGATTAAAACTGAGTGTAAGCGTTTTTAAAGGAGTCTTTTGCACCCCATCAAAAGTTTGTGAATAGGTTGAAACGGTTGCAGCTAAAAGCAGAAGTAGGATGAAGTTGGGTTTCATGAATTTTTGAACTGGTGAGCGGTAAAGGTAGGATGTTATTCATAATTAGGGACAAGCGGAGGATTGCACCAGGTATGATGCTTGCGCCAGATTTGGGGGCAAATAGTAGCCCCGTCATTTATGGCGGGGTACAGGGATACCACCACACTCCCCTGCGACTTTAGCCCCTGCGCAGGCAAAGAATAAACAAGGAAAACAAAATAGCGGATGCTATAGGAGAATTATGCACAAGCGGACGCTTGCGCTATATTCGGGGGTCAATGCTAAGAAGTCAATTTCATTGGT